>ENA-ORUQ01000060-ORUQ01000060.1-human-gut-metagenome-genome-assembly--contig:-NODE-60-length-109312-cov-15.299468_pt1 | contig 109312 bp, 124 predicted proteins | sample MGYA00242081_ERZ509211 | MGnify/ENA primary metagenome ERZ509211 (study PRJEB26280, sample SAMEA2338785) | human gut metagenome | biome: human gut; feature: human-associated habitat; material...
TAGAACCTGTTAAGGTCGAGACTTCCAAAGTGGAACCTGTTAAGGTCGAGACTTCCAAAGTGGAACCTGTTAAGGTCGAGACTTCTAAAGTAGAACCTGTTAAGGTCGAGACTTCCAAAGTGGAACCTGTTAAGGTCGAGACTTCTAAAGTAGAACCTGTTAAGGTCGAGACTTCCAAAGTGGAACCTGTTAAACTGGACGTTCCTGTTGATCTTACTTTATATAATGAACGTTTTCAGAAACATTATGATGAGCTGAAATGGTTATATTGCGAATTATATCAGGATCATGATGATGTCATGACCTATCTGCATGATCTTACTTCTAATATGGAAGCTTTCTATAACAGCAGAAATTCAGCATTAAAGGCATCTGATAAAAAGCGTGAGGCTGATCCGGACTGGTATAAACGCAATGACCTTGTAGGCATGATGATGTATGTAAACAATTTTGCACATACTTTAAAAGGTCTGGAGGAACATCTGGATTATGTGGAAGAATGCAATGTCAATTATCTTCATCTGATGCCTCTGCTCGCATCTCCGAAAGGAAAAAGTGACGGTGGTTACGCAGTAGCTGACTTCCGCACAGTGCAGCCTGAGCTTGGTACTATGGAGGACTTTTCAGAGCTTACCTCCAAATGCCATGAACGCGGCATCAACATCTGCCTTGATTTCGTTATGAACCATACTTCCGAAGAGCATGAGTGGGCAAAACGGGCTCGCGCAGGTGAAAAAGAATACCAGGACCGTTATTTCTTCTTTGATACCTACGATGTTCCTGCTCTCTATGAGAAGACTTGTCCACAGGTATTCCCAACTACCGCACCGGGCAACTTTACATGGCTGGATGACCTTCACAAGCATGTCATGACTACTTTCTATCCATACCAGTGGGATTTAAACTACAGAAATCCTGTTGTGTTTAACGAAATGGTCTACAATATGTTATATCTGGCAAACCAGGGTGTTGACATCGTACGTCTCGATGCAGTTCCTTATATCTGGAAGCAGCTTGGAACAAACTGCCGCAACCTGCCACAGGTTCACACAATCGTACGTATGATGCGTATGATCTGCGAGATCGTGTGCCCGGGAGTCCTTCTTCTCGGAGAGGTTGTCATGGCTCCTGAAAAAGTTGTTCCATATTTCGGTACACTTGAAAAGCCGGAATGCCATATCCTGTATAACGTTACTACTATGGCAAGCACCTGGCACACAGTTGCAACCAAAGATGTATCTCTGCTCCGCAGACAGCTGGATATTCTGGGATCTCTTCCAAAAGAGTACATCTTCCAGAATTATCTGCGTTGCCACGATGATATTGGCTGGGGACTGGATTATGATTTCCTGAAGAATTTCTCAATCGATGAGGTTTCTCATAAGAAATTCCTGAATGATTTCTTTACAGGCAAATATCCGGATACATTTGGCCGCGGTGAACTTTACAATGATGACCCGCGTCTGGGTGATGCAAGACTTTGCGGTACTACCGCATCTCTGTGCGGCATTGAGAAATATGGTTTTGAAGGAAATGCAGCTGGTGTTGACAGAAGTGTGCGCTATGACATCACACTTCATGCATTTATGCTTTCCCAGTCAGGTATCCCTGTAATCTACAGCGGAGATGAGATTGGTCAGGTAAACGACTATTCTTATAAAGATGATCCTGACAAGGCAGTTGATTCCCGCTATCTTCACAGAGGAGAATTCAACTGGTCACTTGCTCCAAACAGAAATATCGCAGATACAGTACAGGGAAAACTTTTCCACGCACTGGATCATCTGGAACATATCAGAAGTTCACACAGCGTTTTTGATACAACAGCTGATCTTCGTACAATCGATACCTGGGATTCTTCTATCCTTGCAATCGTACGCGAAAATGCAGAGGAGAAATTCATCGGAATCTATAACTTCAGCGATCAGGATAAGGTTGCATGGATCAACGAAGATGACGGCATATACACTGATCTTATCTCAGGACATGAGATGGAAGCTAAAGGTGTTATGATCCCTGCATTTGGATGCTTCTGGCTGTGCAGAAAGAAATAAACCATTAATCTGCATAACGCAGACCGCATAATGCAAACGAGGACAATCTGCATATTTTACAGATTGTCCTCGTTTTTTACTTCTGGACTCTTTCCAAAAATCTTGCAAAAAATCCTTTATTTTCATCTTCTCTGTCCAGTGACTTCTCATAAATCCTCCTGATCCATTCTGTAATAGTTTCGATCAGGATTGGAGAGAATGTCATCAGTACAAATACCAGAATGATCATTCCAAATTCCAGAGAACCCAGTGTCAGCAAATCCTGCAATACAACCGCACTTATAAAAAATGCAAACTGCATTCCATAAATGATCACTTTTCTGTATGTGTTCAGCGGCGAATAAACTGTACGCAGTGCAGACATATAGTTCCACCCCGTAACCAGAACACAGGCTGTATTAAGCATGACGTTGGAATGGTATACATCCTGACAGACCAGCATGATCGTAAATACACATCCTGTAATGGTTACTGCCGCAGGAAATGCATTCATAAATACGTGCCTCAGGAATGTATGGTCAATCTTATTGTAATTATTCTCCTGTGTCAGAAGAAATGTAGGAATTCCCACTGCGCAGGCACTGATCAGTGACATCTGGATTGGTTCAAAGGGATATGCATCTCCAAAGAAAATTGTGATCAATGACAGTAAAACAGAAAAAATTGTTTTGATCAGAAACATGGATGCCGCACTTCTGATATTGTTTACAACACGACGGCCCTGATTTACAATATGAGGCATTGCCCCGAAATTAGAATCAAGAAGAACGACATTTGCAATATTTTTAGCTGCATCGCTTCCTGCTGCCATGGCAATACTGCAGTCTGCTTCCTTGAGTGCAAGTACGTCATTTACACCGTCACCGGTCATCGCAACTGTATGCTTCTGTGACTGAAGAGCCTGTACCATCTGTTTCTTCTGCTGAGGTGTTACACGCCCGAATACACTGCACTCTGCAACTGCACGCTGCATTTCTTCCGAAGTTTTGATTGTTGTTGCATCGATATAATGATTGGCATTTTTCAGTCCTGCTTTCTTTGCAATCGCAGAGACAGTCACAGGATCATCTCCTGAGATAACTTTAAGGTCAACTCCCTGGCTGTCAAAAAAAGCCAGAGTATCCGGTGCTTCCTCACGTATCACGTCAGTGATGAGAAACAGTCCCAACGGTTCAAGTCCTGTCGGACGTTCCGTTCCTTTCGTCTCCTGTTCACTGTGAGCCAGAACAAGGATACGGTATCCCTCCTGTGCGTAACTGCTGCAATGTTCCAGAAGTTCTTCATTTCCTTCCGGAAAAAGGAACTGTGCAGCTCCCATCAGATAAGTTCCTCTTCCTTCAAAAACAGCACCACTGTATTTCCTGTCTGAGGAGAAAGGAATGGCATGGATCAGTTTCAGGTCATTTCTTGAAGGAAAGCGCTTTCTCAGCGCATCTGCTGTTGCATTCTGATCATGAAGAACTGACATCATATTTCCCATAATGTGGTCAATTTCCTGAAGCTTCTGTCTTTCTTCCTGAGATACCGTTTCTGAATTTACTGTTTCCTGTATCTGTCCGTTTTCCTTCTCTGCTGATACCGTAACCCCCGGTTTTAATGCTGACACATTCTGAACAGGCTCCCCTGTTTCCGGATCAAATTTTGCTGTATGTTGTACAACAGTTGTCTGTGCTGTATCATACAACTGCACATCTTCAACCTTCATGGTACCTTCTGTGATCGTACCGGTCTTATCCAGACAGAGCGTGTCAACTCTCGCCAGCGTTTCAATACAGTAAAGCTCCTGCACAAGTGTCTTCTTTGTAGCAAGAACCATAGAACCCAATGTCAGTGCCACACTTGTCAGAAGTACCAGGCCTTCCGGGATCATTCCAAGTACTGCGGCAACCATATTTACCACAGAATCCTTCAGTGTATCTCCTACGATCATATATTGCTTGTAAAACAACATGGCACCAAGAGGCACGATAATGATACTGATCACCTTCAGAATCGCATTCAGAGAATTGCGAAGTTCCGAATTATGACGTTTAAATTCCTTTGCTTCACTTGTGATCTGCGATGCATAATTATCTTTTCCAACATGGATTACCTGACAGCAAGCTTCCCCTGATGTCACAAAGCTTCCTGAAAAAAGTTCGTCTCCCTGGCTTTTGGACAGATTGTCCGACTCACCGGTGAGTAGAGACTCGTTTACTTCTACAGTTCCCTCCAGCACCTTTACGTCAGCCGGAACCTGATCTCCTGTTTTCAGAAAGATCAGATCATCCAGAACCAGTTTCTCTGTGGAAATACTCCATTTCTTCCCCTCACGCAAAACTACTGTTTTACTCTCTGTAAGGATTGCAAGTTTGTCAATCGTCTTCTTTGCTCTGATCTCCTGAATAATACCTATCACTGTATTGATCAGAATGATTCCCATAAACATGGAGTTCTTATAAGATCTCACAAAAAGCACCAGAACAAGCAATGCAATATTTAAAAAGTTAAAAAATGTAAGCGTGTTTTCCAAAATGATCTGCTTGTAGGTTCTGGTATTCGGGTTCTCGTTGACATTAACTTTTCCTTCTGCAATCCTCTCCTGCACCTGTTCATTTGTAAGTCCTGTCATTGCTACCTCCTGCAGAAAATATTTATAGCAGCATCATATAATAAAAATTGCGGGAACTGCTTCACAAAATATCTTTTGTCCCTGGTATCATATAATGCCATAATATAAAGCACAGGGCAGATGATGAGTATCACCCGCCCCTTCTTTATAAATAACGATTTCAGATTACAAACAGATTCAGTTTTTTTGCTATAATCAATATTCTTCTTCCTCTGCTTCTTCGCCTTCGTGAATATCAGACTTTGGTTTCTTAAGACCTTTAATCTCAATATGATGCTTCTGTGCATAATCCCACAGAGCCGCATGGATTGCTTCCTCTGCAAGCAGGGAGCAGTGTACTTTTACAGGCGGAAGTCCGTCCAGGGCTTCCATAACTGCCTTATTTGTAACTTCCATAGCTTCTTCGATGGTTTTTCCCATTACCATCTCTGTTGCCATGCTGCTGGTTGCAACTGCCGCACCACATCCGAATGTTTTGAATTTGCAGTCTTTGATGATATGTGTTTCATCATCGATATCAAGAAAAATCCTCATGATATCACCGCATTTTGCATTTCCCACTGTACCTACGCCACTTGCGTTCTCTATTTCTCCTACATTACGCGGATGCTGAAAATGATCCATTACTTTTTCACTGTAAGCCATTTGTGTTTCCTCCTGTTATCCTGACTTTCTTTTAATATTATTTCTGTTGTAACTGCAAAAATACAAACAATTATCTTCTGTTTTGTTATTTATTCTGTTTTTTCATGAAATCTTCATATAATGGAGACATGCTTCTTAAGTGCGCTACAATTTCTTTCAATCTGTCCACTACGAAATCTACATCTTCCATTGTTGTCTCTTCGCTGAGTGTCATACGCAGAGAACCATGTGCAATCTCGTGCGGAAGTCCGATTGCAAGAAGTACATGGGACGGATCAAGAGAACCTGATGTACAGGCAGATCCGCTGGATGCACAGATTCCATAATTATCCAGCATCAGCAGGAGAGATTCACCCTCAACAAACTGGAAGCTGACATTTACGTTATTCGGAAGACGTTTTATACGGTCACCGTTTACTTTTACATAAGGAATCTCTGTCTCAATTCTGTGGATCAGATGATCTCTGATAGCGATTTCTTTGTCAGTACGTTCTTTCATGGATGCATTTGCACGTGCTGCTGCTGCACCGTATCCAACGATTCCCGGCACATTCTCTGTACCTGCACGACGTTTACGTTCCTGTGCACCGCCATGTACAAAGGAACGGATTTTTACGCCCTTACGAATGTAGAGGAAACCGATTCCTTTTGGTCCATTGATCTTATGTCCGCTGGAGCTTAACATATCAATATTGCATTCATCCACATTGATCGGAACCTGACAGAATGCCTGAACAGCATCTGTGTGGAAAAGCACTCCATGCTCTTTTGCGATACGTCCGATTTCCTTGATCGGCTGGATAGAACCAATCTCGTTGTTTGCAAACATTACAGAAATCAGGATTGTTTCCGGTGTGATTGCTTTCTCAAGTTCATCCAGTTTTACAATACCGTTCTCGTCTACATCTACATATGTGATCTTTGCGCCGCGTTTCTCCAGATATTCACAGGTATGGAGAATTGCATGATGCTCGATCTTTGTTGTGATGATGTGGTTTCCTTTTGCTTTATATGCCTCAAAGGTAGCCTTCAGAGCCCAGTTATCAGACTCGGAACCACCTGCTGTGAAATAAATTTCTTCTTTCTTTGCTCCAAGAACTTCTGCGATCTGCTCTCTTCCTTTGGTGATCGCCTCTTTGCTCTTGCCTGCAAAATCATAAATACTGGACGGGTTGCCATAATATTCTGAAAAATATGGCAGCATTGCCTGGACAACCTCCGGTGCTGTTTTAGTTGTTGCTGCATTGTCCAGATAAATCATTTTTCCCATTTTCTTGTCCTCCTGTTTTATTTAAGTATGTCCGGTACATTTTCTTCCATGCCCTGACTTTCCATTTTTTCTTCATGTACTCTTCTGCTTTCCTCGATCAGCTGACCAAGCATCAGGGTATCGACAGCGCTTGTAATACTGTCATTGATTCTCTTCCAGACGAGCTTTGCCACACATACATCACTGCCATGGCAGGTTCCGTCATTCTCAATCCCGGGACAGGCTGCTGCTTCCAGGCTGCCTTCCAGCACACGCAGGACTTCACCGACCGAGATCTCATCTGCCGGCTTGCCAAGCTGGTATCCGCCGTAAGCCCCTCTGCTGCTCTTTACAAGACCGGCCTTCTTAAGCATGGCCATAAGCTGTTCGAGGTAGCTTGTGGAAATATCCTGTCTCTCCGCAATACTCTGTAAAGATATCGCTTCATTCGCACTGTGCAAACCAAGATCTATCAATGCTTTCAAGCCATAACGGGCTCTTGTTGAGAGTTTCATTTTCTCACCTCGTTTTTAATTCCCAGTGTTTCCCTCGGATTTCATGATTACTTTACCAGAAACAAACCGTTCTGTCAAGGCTGTTTTGTTCATATATTGCTGTAAAGGCGTTTCGGCAGGTTACTGTTTTTTAGTCAAACGGATATTCGCACCTGCTGCGCATGAAAAGGTCTGGATTTTTCATTATGTCAAAAAAACTTTTTATCAAAGGAACTTTACTTCTTACATTTGCCGGTTTGTTAAGCAGACTTATGGGGTTCTTTTACAGAATATTCCTGTCACACACTATTGGTGCACATGGGCTTGGTATCTTTCAGCTTATACTTCCGCTGCAGATTCTGATCATGTCCATCTGCGCTTCCGGTATCCAGACTGCAATCTCCCGCCTCACTGCCGCAGAAAAAGTTTCCAAAAATCCCAGTCGTCATATCTCAGATTATTTTGTCGTGGGAACTGTATTTTCTGTTGTTTTCTCCCTGGTATTCTCCTGGTTTCTTTACAGCTATGCGGATTTCTGGGCAGTACAGATTCTGAAAGAGTCACAGACCTCCAGTCTGATACGGATTCTTTCTCTGAGTATTCCGTTGAGTACACTTCATACCTGTATCAGCAGCTATTATTTAGGAAGAAAACAGGCCGGATTTCCCGCAGGAGTCCAGCTTCTGGAACAGCTTTTCCGCACAGGCGGATGTTATATTCTTTATCTGATCTGTGCATCGCAAGGGCGAAACATCACTCCGGCAATTGCAATCGGCGGAAATCTTATCGGGGAAATAGCCTCATCTTTTATTTCTCTTTTCGCAGTCAGTATGCATTTTAAGGTAACACATTATAATATCCGGAATATCAGAAGACCGCTTTCTGTTCTCAGAAAATTGCTCCATATTTCCGTTCCTCTTACCATGAATAAAATACTGCTCACCCTTCTGGGAAGTATTGAAGTGATTCTTATACCTGCAAGGCTGCAAATGTCAGGACTTACTCCCAAAGATTCCCTGAGTGTTTACGGAATCTTTACAGGGATGGCACTTCCGCTTATTCTTTTCCCCGCTACGCTTACAAACTCGGCTGCTGCCATGCTGATTCCCTCCATTACCCAGCTGCAGACTCTGGGGTATCAAAAGCGAATCCAATATGTGATCGGCAGGATTTTCCGATACTGTCTGCTGCTAGGCGGATTCTGCTTGGTTTTTTTTCTGTTTCTTGGAGAATTTCTTGGAAATTTTCTGTTTCACAGTCAGACAGCCGGAATCTATATCCATACCATGTCCTATATCTGTCCTTTTCTGTACCTGAACACCACTCTCACCAGCGTACTCAACGGCCTTGGAAAATCCGGCATCTGCCTGCTGCACAGTGTGATCAGCGTCTGCATCCGAATCAGTTTCGTGCTGTTTGCAATCCCTGTTCTGGGAATCCGGGGATATTTGTACGGGATTCTCTGCAGCGAACTGGCGCTCAGCATCCTGCACAGTTTACAAATACTGCAAAACAACTATAGCAATCCCCGTAAATAATGCATATTCATTAAGAGACTTGATAGTTACTATTCACACTCCACTATCCCGCGAGGTGTTTTGGCATGGATATGCCAAAATTCCATTGCCGCAGGTAATCTGGAATGAATTTTGGCTACGTTACTGAGAACGAAGTGAACAGTAACGCTTGATATAATCGCAGAAAGTCATCCGAAAATATTTTGGCTATCGACATTCAGATAGGAATGGTTTATAATAAATTCCGAAAAAAGCAAGACAAATAGACACAAAGGAGATATTACTATGGGATTCGATTTTATCAAAAAATTACCAACCCCTGAAGAAATCCGTAATCAGTATCCCATTGATGCTGAAATTCAGGCTGTTAAAGATGCAAGAGATAAAGAACTGCGTGATGTTTTTACCGGAAAGTCCGATAAATTCCTTGCAATCATCGGTCCTTGTTCAGCAGATAATGAAGATGCTGTTCTGGACTATCTTACCAGATTACGCAATGTTCAGGAGAAAATAGCTGACAAGGTTCTGATCGTTCCACGTGTTTATACAAACAAACCAAGAACAACAGGAGAAGGCTATAAAGGTATGGTTCACCAGCCGGATCCCGAGAAACAGCCAAATCTTCTTGCAGGGCTTGTAGCAATCCGTAAAATGCATATCCATGCAATCCGGACCAGTGGTATGACCTGTGCAGATGAGATGCTTTATCCGGAAAATTACCGTTACCTTTCTGACCTGCTTTCTTATGTGGCAGTAGGTGCACGTTCTGTGGAAGACCAGCAGCATCGTCTTACCGTCAGTGGCATGGAAGTTCCTGCAGGTATGAAAAATCCAACCAGCGGCGATCTTGCAGTCATGCTCAATTCCGTTGTAGCAGCTCAGGGCGGACATCGTTTTATCTACAGAAGCTGGGAAGTAGAAACAACAGGTAATGAACTGGCTCATACAATTCTCCGCGGTGCCGTAAATAAACATGGGGAGGCAATCCCGAACTATCATTACGAGGATCTTCGTCTTCTCTGGGAGAAATATCAGGAGAAAAACCTTAAAAATCCGGCTGTTATCGTTGATACCAACCACTCTAATTCTAATAAACAATATAACCAGCAGGTTCGTATTGCAAAAGAGGTTCTCCACAGCCGCCAGGTAGACCCGGAACTTCATACTCTGGTAAAAGGGCTTATGATCGAGAGTTATATTGAACCGGGAAATCAGAAGATCGGATGTGATCATATTTACGGAAAATCTATTACCGATCCATGTCTTGGATGGGAAGAATCCGAACGTCTTCTGTATACAATTGCCGAGATGTGTTGATCCGTTATTGTTTATAAACAACATTCCATACTCTCTGATCAGATGGATCGCTGTAATTACATTATCTGTAAATAGCACATGTTATGACATTACAGGAAAAAACTATTCAGCCACCCACTGCTTATTGCTCTTCGCAATTAAAGCAGGGGACTTACTTGATTCAGTTAAAAAAGCTTCTATAAACTGTTCAAAACAGACTATAGAAGCTTTTTCATTTGACATTATAGCAATCCTCATAAATAATAAGTTTTTAATGACGTGGATGTGTTTTCATATACACATCACGCATTTTATTCATATTCATGCCCAGATAAACCTGCGTAGTGGAAATATCGGAATGTCCCAACATTTCCTGAACGCTTCGTATATCCGCACCATTCTGCAGCATATGCACAGCAAAAGAATGTCTCAATGTATGCGGGGCAATATCCCTTTTGATACCGGCATCATCCGCATATCCCTTTAATACTTTCCAGAATCCCTGACGGCTCATCGCTTTCCCTGAACAATTTGTAAATAATGCTGTTTCTTTCTCATCTTTCACAAAAACAGTTCTGGCTGTTTGCAGATACCGTTCCATTGCCTTCTTGCATGGAATACCAATAGGGATGATCCTCTCTTTTCCATTCTCATTACAGACCACATATCCAAACTGGAGATTGACATCAAAAATCTGAAGATGAAGCATCTCACTGACTCTCATACCTGTTGCATACAGCAATTCCAGCATTGCTGAATCTCTTATCCCTTTAGGGGTATCCAATTTCGGCTGCTGAAGTAATTTATCCACTTCTTCTATGGTAAGTATCTCAGGTGCCCTTTTCTCAACCTTCGGAGGTTTCAGGTTATCTGCCGGATCTTCTGCGATCACGCCTTCCTTCCACAGATACTGAAAAAATGCTCTCATAGAAGCAACGCTTCTGGAAATGGAAGATGACGCAAACTTCTCACGTTCCATGTAACTGATATACCCTTCAAGCTCAAGTTCTTTTACATCTTTATAATTTCTGATTCCCCGTTCCTTCAGAAATTCCGCCATTTTTTTCAGATCTCTCTGGTATGAGATCTCTGTATTTGCCGATGTTTTTTTTGTATTATGCAGATATGTAATAAATTCCCTTATTTCTATGTCCATATTCCCGTTTCCTTTTAATCAAAATATCCGCTGCCTGTAGCTCCTGCGATCAGACGAAAATTAATCCTCTTCGCAGTTTATCAGCAGAAAATCGTACTCTCTCCGATAAAATGTATATGTATTATACTGTTTATTTTACATAAAATCAAACCTTTTTTTCGAGGAAAATCCTTGTATTTCAAGCTTTTTCAGCATCAAATACCATATGTCGGAGATTTTATGACAACCAATACTAAATATAGTAAATATGTCATTAAAAAATTTTTATATATTTCAGAATAATGTCAATGATCAGAGGGTTCACATAGCATTCGATAAGTATTCCCAGAAAATATCCTACTGCTGCAATGCACATTTTTTTAAGATAAATACTGACTTCTCCGGAAATCAGACCTCTGTTTCTCCATATTTCTGATGATATCTTCCATTCCTGTTCCATAGAATAAAGCCAGACCGGAATGTAAAATAAATATTGCGGCAGCAAAAGTCCCATTCCGATCACCCCGCCTGCAAATCCAAATTCCAGTATAGAAACAGTCATTATCATACCTGCATACAATCCTGATCCCAGAAGCGTTATAACAGCAAGCGGCGCACCAAAAACCGAAAATCCACAGATTATATTCAACAGATAAAAAACACCTCTGTATTTTAATATTTCTTTCAGATATTCAATATTGCCTGTATTTTTTCCTGCAAATGTACTCAGAAAATATACCGATGCCCATGTTTTCTGCTGCCATTTTGCCTTCCAGATTATATTCGGTATCAGATTTCCGGCCAGAAATCCAAAAAGAAATAAAATAAGCGCAGGAAATTTTTTGGTTCCCGTTCTGTTTTTCTTCATTCTATCACCCTGTACCAGTTTACTGAGAAATTCCAGGAAGTATTCCTGTCTTTACAAGAAAGAATCGTGTCCGGAGGGCTTTTTTATGTTATAGGAACATTACGGAGTAATTTCCTATAACATAAAAAACTGCACAGACTGTATAAATACAATCTGCACAGTTTATATCTGCAAAGAACTGTCCACGATAGTCCATAAAATGAACAATCATATTATTTCGCATAGTCAATCGCTCTGCTTTCACGTATCACGTTGACTTTAATCTGACCGGGATATTCAAGTTCTGCTTCAATCTGTTTCGCAATATCGCGCGCAAGGAGAACCATATCTGCATCATTAACATGCTCCGGCACTACCATTACACGTATTTCTCTTCCCGCCTGAATGGCAAAAGATTTATCAACACCTTTAAACTGGTTCGTAATATCCTCCAGTTGTTTCAGACGATTGGTATAAGTTTCCAGCGTTTCTCTTCTTGCACCAGGTCTCGCCGCTGAAATAGCATCTGCAGCCTGTACAATACATGCGATCAGAGATTCCGGCTCACAGTCACCATGATGAGATGCGACCGTATTGATAACAATCTGGGATTCCTTATACTTCTTACAGAGATCCACACCAATCTGAATATGAGATCCTTCTACTTCATGGTCAATTGATTTACCAATATCATGAAGAAGACCTGCTCTCTTAGCCATACGGACATCTACGCCAACCTCACCGGCCAGCATTCCGGATAACTGAGCTACCTCAATAGAATGTCTTAAAGCATTCTGTCCATAACTTGAACGGAACTTCATACGTCCAAGAAGTTTCAGTAATTCAGGATGAATACCATGAACTCCAACGTCCATAGCTGCATTCTCACCATCTTCGCGAATCTGCGCTTCTACTTCTCTCTGGGCTTTCTCAACCATCTCTTCGATTCTGGCCGGATGGATACGTCCATCTACGATCAGTTTCTCAAGAGCTACACGTGCAACTTCACGACGGATTGGATCAAAAGCAGATAAAACAACTGCTTCCGGTGTATCATCAATAATAAGATCCACACCTGTAAGTGTCTCAAGAGTACGGATATTACGGCCTTCACGACCAATAATCCTTCCCTTCATCTCATCGCTCGGAAGCTGAACAACCGAAATGGTAGTTTCAGCTACATGGTCAACTGCACATTTCTGGATGGCATTGACAACATATTCCTTAGCCTTCTTACCAGCTTCTTCCTTTGCCCTGCTTTCCAATTCCCTGTAAAGTCTGGCTACATCCACTTTTACATCATCTTCAACGGATCTGAGTAATTCTTCTTTTGCCTGTTCGGAGGTCAGACCTGAAACTCGTTCCAGTTCCTGTACTCCTTTTTGCTCAAGTTCTTCTACCCGTTTTTCTTTCTTCTGCACCTCAGCTGCTCTCGCTGTGCATTCCGCTTCACGCTTCTCAACTGCATCTGCTTTCTTGTCAACCGCGGATTCTTTTGCTAATACACGATTTTCATATTTCTGCAGTTCGTTTCTTCGTTCCTTGGTTTCTTTCTCCAGTTCATTTTTTGTACGGAGAGATTCTTCCTTCACTTCCAATAAAGCTTCTCTTTTTTTAGTCTCAGCTGTTTTCAGAGCTTCATCTATGATGCTTCTTGCTTTGTCTTCTGCTGTCCCAACAATCTCGGCATCCTTCTGGATTTTATTGTTCACAGCGACTTTGCAAGTAACAGGAACTGCAATAAGTAGCGCGACTACCACAGCGACAATTGCAACAATAATTGTTGTTGTCACAGGAGCACCTCCTTATTTAGTTTTCATTGTACAAATACAACAATACAAGTTTATCTTTTTTTCATACTTATGTCAAGTTTTTCAGGATAATTGTTTGAATATTTTTCCTATATTTAATTACTGTTCGTTCTGTTCTCAGTAATATATTTTGCAATATACATACAATGGAGTATACTATGATTCATCCGAATATGTATGTACAAGTCTGATATTCATATTCTCAAGAGTATCTGCAATGTCTGAATATCCAAATCCTCTTCTCACAAGATAACCATAGAGCCGACGCATTTTTTTCTCATCCAGCTCAGTATCCGGCGGATATTTCTTTTCTATGGTTCGATAGAGGATTTCTTTTTCATCAGGCATATTTAAGGCAGCCTCTTCCTCCCATGCATTTATCGCTGTTTTCCTGTCTATTCCCTTTCCCATAAGTTCCCGGATGATCTTCTGCCGGCTCTTTGTATCCATTCTGTATGCAATATAAGTTCTGGCATATCGTTCATCATCTATATATCCATAGGCTTCAACATATGTCAGAGCATGATCAACCGCCTGACTGGTAAATCCCGCCTGGCGCAATTTCTCTCTCAATCCCTTCTCCGTCCGATCCATATGTTCTAAGAGACGCATGGCTTTACGCCTTGCGTCTCTGTATTCTTCAGGTTCTTCCGTTAAATTTTTCTGTTGTTTCTGTACAGTCTGTCTCTTTAAAGCCTCTGCATTCCTGAGAAATTCTCTCAGATCTCCGGATGAATTCCCCATGATCACTCCTCAGAAGCATCCGGTGCATCACCTGTTGCCGGCACCGGCTCTTTGGCCTGTCCTTCTTCATCCGGAAGAAGATGATAATGGATTCTGACTTGCTTCTCAATCTCATCACAGATATCTGTATGCTCTTTCAGGAAAATCTTCGCATTTTCACGTCCCTGTCCGATCTTATCTCCGTTATATGCGTACCATGCACCGCTCTTATTTACAATTCCGCATTCCGCTGCCAGATCAAGAATATCTCCCTCTTTTGAAATGCCGGTTCCGAACATAATATCAAATTCTGCCTGTTTAAACGGCGGAGCCACCTTATTCTTCACAACTTTGATTCTGGTGTGGTTTCCCACCATCTCACCGCCCTGTTTCAATGTCTCTACTCTGCGGACATCCATGCGGATAGATGAATAAAATTTCAGAGCACGCCCACCTGTCGTTGTCTCAGGGTTTCCAAACATAACTCCAACCTTCTCACGCAGCTGATTGATAAAGATAACTACACAATTAGATTTACTGATCACTGCTGTAAGTTTACGGAGAGCCTGTGACATCAGTCTGGCCTGAAGACCTACATGACTGTCACCCATATCTCCATCAATCTCCGCCTTCGGTACAAGTGCGGCAACCGAGTCAACGATCACAATATCCACAGCTCCGGAACGCACCATCGTCTCTGTGATCTCAAGTGCCTGTTCTCCATTGTCCGGTTGTGATATGTACAGGTTATCGATATCTACACCGATATTCTTTGCATAGACAGGATCCAGAGCATGTTCTGCATCAATAAATCCGGCAATCCCGCCTCGTTTCTGCACTTCCGCAACCATGTGAAGTGCAACGGTTGTCTTACCGCTGGATTCCGGTCCGTAAATCTCGATGATACGTCCCTTGGGAACACCGCCTACTCCAAGTGCAATATCAAGACTTAAAGATCCGGTAGGGACTGTCTCCACCTGCATATTTGCTCCGGATTCCCCGAGTTTCATGACTGATCCTTTCCCGTAATGTTTCTCAATCTGTCCAAGCGCTGCTTCCAGTGCTTTCTGCTTTTCTTCATTTATCATTTATTTTAATCTCCTTCAGCCCTTTAAGAACTTATGTTCGTTTTCTATTCATTATAGTATTATACTTCCTGTCAAATGTCAAGCTTTTTATTCTGCCTGAATAACCTTTTCATGTTACTGGTTACTGTTCACTCCGTTCACAGTAACGTAGCCAAAATTCATTCCAGATTGCCTGCGGCAATAGAATTTTGGCTTGTATGTCTCGGGATTTTGGCATATTCATGCCAAAACACCTCGCGGGATAATGGTGTGTAAACAGTAACAACATAACAGTAAAAGCAGGGAATGTGCTTTTTTTACATTCCCTGCTCTTTCGTAGTTTTTAATATTTCTCTCTGTTTCTATTTATCACCAATCAGCCAGTTGTACATTTCTTCATACTGACGTGCGGAATTACCCCATGAGAAATCAGCTGCCATAGCACGATCAACCATTTTATTCCATTCACGTTTCTTATCATAATAGATTCTTTCCGCATTGCGCACTGTTGCAAGCATCTCATGCGCATTGTAGTTTCTGAAAGAAAATCCGTTTCCAGTTCCCTCATATTCATTATAAGGTACGACCGTATCCTTCAGTCCACCTGTTTCTCTGACGATCGGAAGTGTTCCGTAACGGAGACTCATCAGCTGACTCAAACCACATGGCTCAAATAAGGACGGCATCAGGAACGCATCTGCTGATGCATAGATACGGTGAGACATTTTCTCATCATAATAGATCTGAGCAGATACCTTTCCATGATATTTCCAGTCAAAGTGACGGAACATATTCTCATAACGTTCATCACCGGTTCCAAGAATTACAAGCTGGATAGCATCCTGGCAAAGCTCATCCATCACATATGCGATCAGATCAAACCCTTTCTGATCTGTCAGTCGTGATACAATACCTATCATCATCGTCTTCGGATCTTCCTGCAATCCAAGATCTCTCTGCAGCTGAAGTTTGTTCTTAACTTTCTCTTTTCTGAAAGTTGTTGCATTATAAGTCTTTGTGATATATGGATCTGTTTCAGGATTGAATTCATTGTAATCAATACCATTTACAATTCCACGCAGGCTGTTTGCACGCGCACACATCAGACCGTCCAGTTTTTCTCCATAGAACGGTGTCTTGATTTCCTCTGCATAAGTATTGCTTACAGTAGTGACTGCATCTGCAAACACAATACCGCCCTTCAGATAGTTGGCATCTTTATATGCTTCCAGTTTGTCTGCTGTAAAATAATAATCGGACAGTCCTGTGATATTCTTGATTGTCTGTACATCCCATACACCCTGGAATTTAAGGTTATGTATTGTCATGATCGTCTTGATATTCCAGAAAAATTCATTCTGCTGGAAGCTGTCGTGCAGATATACGGGAACAAGTCCGGTCTGCCAGTCATGACAGTGTATAATATCCGGTCTGAATCCGATAACCGGAAGAACTGACAGTACAGCTTTGGAGAAGAATGCAAATTTCTCCAGATCCCATGTTCCTCCATCATACGGTTTGGGTCCGCTGAAATAGTATTCATTGTCAATAAAATAAAACTGAATTCCTTCGTACTCCATGTGCATGATTCCTACATAGCAGTTCTTATATCCAAGATCCATGTAGAAATGTGTGATATAGTTCATTTTATCTTTCCATTCCTGTTTCATACAGGCATATTTCGGTAAGATCACACGAATATCAAAATATCGTTTATCAAAATATTTCGGCAATGAGCCAGCTACATCTGCCAGACCTCCTGTTTTGATAAATGGTACAGCTTCAGATGTTGCAAATAAAATATTTTTCATGCGAAAAACCCTCCTTGGTAGCCTTTATTGAATAATTATACTCCAAACTATGACTATTGGAAAGAGCGATTTTTATATTCCAGTCTGATTTTATCTGCAATCAGAGCAATAAATTCTGAATTTGTGGGTTTCCCTTTTCCTGTACTGACTGTGTAACCGAATAATTCATCTATTGTGTCCATTTTTCCTCTGCTCCAGGCAACTTCAATGGCGTGTCTGATAGCCCGTTCCACTCTGCTGGCTGTTGTCTGATGCTTCTTTGCAATCGTAGGATACAGTATCTTGGTAATGGAATTGAGCATCTCCATGTCATTAACTGACAGGATGATGGCGTCACGCAGATACTGATATCCTTTAATATGTGCAGGCACTCCAATCTCATGAATGATATTTGTCACGTCTGTTTCCAGATTTCTCACAGGTACCGGATTGTCTTCTGTCCTTTCAGGCTGCCGCCCGATCTGACGTATTCTTCTCTCGCCGGCTCTGCGCACATGTTTGATACGATTAAGCAGCATCTGATTATCGAAAGGCTTCAGGATATAATAATCTGCCCCTAAGTTAAATGCATTTTCTGTAATACGTTCCTGACCGACTGCCGAAACTACGATAAATGATGGGATCTTTTTGAGACTTTTGTCATTGGCAAATTTCTCCATTACTGCCAGTCCGTCCATTTTCGGCATAATAATATCTAGAACCACAACGTCCGGTTCCTTTTCACGTATAATATTACAGATTTCTTCTCCGTTATGCGCTTTTCCCACAAGTTCCAGATCTTTGTCTTCTTCTATTATCTGACCAAGTACTTCCACCATTTTCTCATTATCATCTGCAATTGCCACATTTAATTTTTCCATAAATTTCACTCCTCCCCCATTTTTCAATAAATCTCTTTTCTTTTTCGGTTCATCACATATTATAGAGGAATGCTTACGGAAAAATCAAGACACAGAGGGAAATTTGTCCTATTTTATGTCGACAGCTTTGGTGATTCTTTTTTCTTTATTTTCATTTTTCACAGGCATCTGATATATTTCGACAATAATCAGATTTTTGTTTCATAATCCTGATCATCCATTAAAAAAGTCTTTCTGTATTTTTCAGCATATTTTCAATAAAGATTCCATATCCGCTGGAAGCATCCTGAACAAATACATGAGTTACCGCACCAATGATTTTTCCATTCTGGATAACCGGGCTTCCGCTGAGCCCCTGTACAATCCCTCCTGTAGCTTCCAGAAGTTCTTTATCTGTCACCTTTATCACAAAACTTTTGTTGGTATCTTCATGATTCAAATCTATTTTTCTGATCTCTGCATCATATTCTTTTACCTCGCCATCTGTACTGCAGAGAATTGTGGCTGTTCCAATCTTCACTTCCTGCTTATACGCAGCCGGCATTTTCTTTAAAGTGATCGCATCATCTGCAATCCCTGTGAACTGACCATAAATTCCGTTTCTGCTGTTTGCTTCGATAGTTCCAAGAATATTTCTGTCATCATAGCAGATATATCCTGCAAGTTCGCCGGGATTGCCTTTACTTCCTTTGTTAATCGCAAGAATCCGGGCTTTATACAAAGCTCCGTTTCGGATATTCAGAAGCTGGGCAGTGTCTATATCACTGATTCCATGGCCAAGGGCACCATAATTACCATTCTGATCTACGTAGGTAAGTGTTCCTATCCCCTGAGTATCATCTCTTACCCAGATTCCAAGTTTATAGTCTCCTTTTTTGTCTTTTACAGGAGTTACAGATACAGGAATACTCTCTCCTTTGCGGCTTATCCCCAGTGTAACTTCGCTGCCATCAAGTTCTGAGATGTCATCTATCAGTTCTCTTTTTGTAGAGATTTTTTCTCCGTTAAATGAGATAATGTAATCTCCCTGTCTGATAATATTTCTCGCAGGCTCCTCTGTCTCACCATTCCGATTCTGAATTTCACCGGTGTCAATCACCAGAACACCTTCTGTTTGCATATAAATTCCTATGGTGCTTCCGCTGACATAAATTTCCTGATCATCTGCAGGTGTCACTTTTATTTCTTTAAATGGAATATAACCCAAAAGTTTACAGGGCAGAATATAGCCTCCATCCTGCGAAACAGTAACTGCTTCTTCAAATGTAACAAACGGTGTTGACAGAACTTCTGTGACATCTTCTGTTTTTTTGCCTCTGGAAATCTGAATTTCGTCAGGTATCTTTCTGTCCAGATATCTGTAACCTGATATCAGCATCACCAACAGATCCAGCACAAGACAACAGATGACAAAAAGTCTGTATTTTCTTTTGTTCATTATTATGCACATCCTTTCATTCTGTATTTATGAAATTCTGTAACTGTGAAATTGCCATAAAACACTTCCCATCACAGCAAACCCGAAAGGTACAAAAATAAGAGAGAACAATCCGTCACAAAGATTATCCTCTCTTAGTATGTGGTCAATTATTTTATTTAAATCTTGTATTTTTTTGTTTCTGTGCCAATTCTTTCATCTCTTTCGCATTCTCAAAAACTGCAGGTGTAATTTCTGCACCACCTAACAGTCTTGCCAGCTCGCGGATGGAATCATGTTCTTTAAGCACATGGATCTGGGTAATAGTCTCAATTCCCTGCAGATGTTTTTCAATTTCAAAATGACTGTCTGCCATAGCTGCAATCTGCGGCAGATGCGTGATGCAGAGTACCTGATGATGCTGTCCGATCACTGCCATCTTTTCAGAGACTTTCTGTGCAGTTCTTCCACTGATACCAGTATCGATCTCATCGAAGATCAATGTCTCAATCTCATCTCTGTCTGCAAGGATTGCCTTTAATGCAAGCATGATTCGAGACAACTCACCGCCGGATACGATCTGTCCCAGTGGCTTCAGAGTTTCTCCGGGATTTGTAGAAATGAGATACTGGATATCATCGGTTCCATTATCTGTGTAGTTTTTCTTTTTCCGGAAATCAATGGCAAAATTCACATCCAGGAAATTTAAATCCTTCAATCCCTGAATAATCTTCTGCTCAAGCTGTTTACTGTATTCTTTACGGATTTCTGCTAATTCATCCGACTTTTTCTCAAGAATATTTTCCAGTTCTCTGAGATGCTCCTTTAATTCCTGTAAATTTTCTTCATATTTATGTAATTTTTCCAGTTTTTCTTCCTGAAGTTTGCGATATGTGAAAATTTCCTCAATGGTACGTCCATATTTTGCCTTCAGTCCATTGATCAGATCCAGTCTTCTCTCTGTCTCATAAAACTCTCCTTCATCAAAGGTCAGCTCGTCCAGATAAGCGGATAATTCTCTGTTAAAATCATTCAGAAGACCGTCTACAGAAGTAAGTGTCTCTGCAAGAGGTGTAAGCTCCGGATCATACTGTGTTACATGAGAGAATTCCTTTAATGCCTCTCCGACAGTCTCTCCGGCGCCTTCCTTGCTTTCATAGCCTGTGAGATTATGTACAAGCTGCAGGGAGTCAACAATGAGTTTTGCATTGCTCATTTTTCTGTACCGGGCTTCCAGTTCCTCATCCTCTCCCGGCTGCAGATTTGCTTTCTCGATTTCTTTGATCTCAAACTCCAGAAAAGCCAGCTCACGATTTCTCTGCTCCTCATTCATATTCATGGAACCAAGTTCTGTTTTGCATTTGCTGTATTCTTTATATGCCAGAGATACTTTCTCCTTTGCAGGAAGGATTTTTTCTTTTCCATATGCATCCAGGATTGCAAGCTGCTTATCCTGGTACAGAAGTGACTGATGCTCGTGCTGTCCATGGATATCCAAAAGGCATGCAGCAGCGGCCTTCATCTGACCTACAGTACTTGTCTCTCCATTAATCTTGTTGATGCTTCTTCCATCCATGATTTTTCTGGACAGAAGTACCTGTCCATCTTCCGGACAGATATCCAGTGCTTTCAGTGTCTCCAGCGCTTTCTCGTTTTCTACCTGAAAAAGCAGCTCCACAAGTGCATAGGATGCATTTTCCCTTATCATATTTTTAGAAGTTTTTGCACCCAGGATCAGCTGCATAGACCCCAGAAGGATAGATTTACCTGCTCCGGTCTCACCGGTCAGGATATTCAGTCCGGGACCAAATTCCACTTCTATTTCTTCTATCAGTGCAAGATTTTTCACATGCAGATGAGCTAACATTTATTGCCTCCATAATCAAGTCATTTGTAATGTTAAAAGTTCAGGATCGTAACTGCAAAGGTATTGAGCAGTTACTCGTGGGATCACTTATTCAATCTGACAAAACTTCTCAGTTTCTCTGCTGCTCCCAGTGCCATGTCTGCAGTCTTTGCAGCACACATAATAGTGTCATCACCTGCAATACATCCCAGTATTTCCGGCCATTTCAACGCATCCAGAGCTGCTGCCACGCCCATTGCCATTCCGGAAACGGTTTTGATCACAATGATATTCTGTCCCACATCAATAGAAAGCAGGGTATCTTCCAGTACTCTTGTATATTTTTCTCCAAGACTTCCTGATTCATTATTAATAATTGCATAACGGGACTTTCCGTCCTTTCCTGCCACTTTTGTCAGCTTGAGAGCACGAATATCTCTGGATACAGTCGCCTGTGTCACCTTAAATCCTGCCTCATTAAGTCTGGAGGCCAGCTCTTCCTGTGTATCAATATCATACTGATGAATCAGTTCAATAATTTTCTCATGTCTCGCAACTTTCACCTTATTTCCTCCTGCTGATCAGCTGTCTCTCATCTTCCGGCGCAATACCTCAACAAAACTTAAATGGTTCAGCTTCAGAATCTTTGTCTTTACATCTGCCTGCCGGATCTGAATGCAGTCACCGGTGACCATAGGGATAAATGTATCTCCATCAAAAGATGCGATTCCCTTTTCACAGTCACAGTGTCTTCCTTTTCCTATCTCTACAGTGATCACATCCTGCGCAGGAAAAATAATGCTTCTTGTATTCAGCGTGTGTGGTGCTATGGGAGTCATGATCGTCATGGCGGCATTGGGCGATACAATAGGTCCTCCCGCTGACAGACTGTATCCGGTAGATCCGGTAGGTGTTGAAATAATAATTCCATCAGCATTATAAGAGTTAAGATAAACATCATTTACATAATTCTTAAACCGGACCACGCGGAGATGACCGTCTCTGCCGATCACAATGTCATTCAATGCAATATCCTGTCCGATCAGTTTTCTGCCACGGTACACCCTTCCTTCCAGCATCATGCGTTCTTCTACCTCGTAATCATCCGCCATCAGCTGATCCAGAGCACTGTACAGAGAGGTCTGATTCACTTCTGCAAGAAAACCCAGATTTCCCAGATTGATTCCAAGAAGAGGAATTTCCTTATGCACCACATCCCTTGCTGCCTGAAGAAGTGTGCCATCTCCTCCCAGAACAATAATACACTGTGTATCGTCCGGAACCTTATCAGGATCTGTATAATGAAAGGAACCCTCATGTTTCCTTTCTGCCTGCTGTACTTCACAGTTTTTGTGATGTGTTTTCAGATAATCTGCGATTTTTTCTGTGATTTCAAGTTTTTTATCCTTGTCACTGTTTGTAATAATATAAAACCTGTCCATAGTTTCTTCCTGACTCAGCCTTTTTAATCCAACTGTCCATGAGCCTCTGCCACAACAGCTTCTACAGATACCTTCAGGCTGTCGGTAACCCCGGTACCTTCCGGATGTTTTTTCAGATGAAGAAGATATTCGATATTTCCTTCCGGTCCTTTAATTGGCGAAAAAGAAAGATGACATGGCTCCATAAAAATACTCATGGCATAATCGCGCACTTTTTCGATCACTTCCTGATGAACAGCAGGATCTCTTACAACCCCCTTCTTTCCAACTTTCTCTCTCCCCGCCTCAAACTGCGGCTTGATCAGACATACGATCTCACCCTCATCTGTAAGGAGATTTCTTACAGGAAGCAGTACTTTTGTAAGAGAAATAAAGGACACATCAATTGATGAAAAATCTGCCGGTTCTCCCAAATCCTCCGGTACCACATAGCGGATATTGGTTTTCTCCATACAGACTACACGCGGATCGTTACGAAGCTTCCAGTCAAGCTGTCCATATCCTACATCAATGGAATAAACTTTTACTGCCCCGTTCTGTAACATACAATCTGTAAACCCTCCGGTGGACGCACCTACATCCATACAGACCTTACTATCCAATGTGACATCAAAGTTTTTCATAGCTTTTTCAAGTTTCAGCCCACCGCGGCTTACATACGGAAGAGTGTTTCCTCTGACCTCAATCTTTACAGTCTCCGGGAACATGGTTCCCGCCTTATCTTCTTTCTGACCATCAACATATACATCGCCTGCCATGATGAATGCCTTTGCTTTCTCGCGGGATGGCGCAAGGGCGCGTTCCATCATAAGCATATCCAAACGTTTCTTCATTGCTCTCTTAATTCCTCACTATCTTCTATTGCCTGTCTGATGTCTTCCACTCCAAGTCCAATCCGGCTGCGCAGGCTTTCTACATTTCCCTGGGGTACGAAACGATCCCAGACAGCTGCCGACAACACTCTTATTTCCGGATGACAGGCTTCCATATAAGCAGACACATGCTCTCCGTATCCGCCGCTTTTCACATTCTCTTCTACTGTCACAAACAGACTGTGATCCTTTGCCAGTTCATCAAGGAGATCCACATCCAGTGGTTTCACAAATCTGGCATTTACAAAAGTAGGATCATAGCCGTCATCTTTCAGTCCTTTACAGATTTCCATGCAGGACGGGATCATACTTCCCACTCCCAGCACAGCGATTTTTTTTCCTTTGCGGATAATCTCACTTCTGCCATATTCCACAGGTGCCTGATATTCCTGAAGCCCCTGATGCGCACTGCCTCTCGGATAGCGGATTGCAATCGGTCCGTCAAAGCTTACCGCAAATGCAAGCATCTCTTCCAGTTCTCTGTCATTCTTCGGTGCCAGAACAGTCATATTCGGCATCATGGACAAATAAGACAGATCAAAGCAGCCCTGATGCGTCTCCCCGTCTGCGCCTACAAGCCCTGCCCTGTCAACAGCAAAAATCACATGAAGCTTCTGCATACATACATCATGCAGGATCTGATCTACAGCACGCTGCAGAAAAGATGAATAGATGGCAACAACAGGAACCAGGCCGCCAAGAGCCAGACCCGCCGCAAAACTCACCGCATGTTCCTCTGCGATTCCCACATCAAAAAATCTGTCCGGAAATCTCCTGGAAAATTCCACAAGTCCGGTTCCATCCGGCATGGCTGCGGTAATAGCTGTCAGTTTTTTATTTTTCTCACCAAGAGAGACCAGTGCTTTGGAAAAAACATCTGTATAACCCGGCACTGTTTTCTTCTGAAGTACCCGGCCTGTTTTAATATCAAAAGGACCTGTTCCATGAAACCTGTCCGGATGGGCACTTGCAGGTTCGTATCCTCTGCCTTTCTTTGTCAGGACATGAACAACTACCGGTCCCTCTACCCGTTTTGCTTCATTAAAGAGTTTCATCATCTGACGCATATTATGACCGTCAACAGGTCCCAGATATGTCAGCCCCATATTTTCAAACAGCATTCCCGGAATAAAAAGCTGCTTGACACTGCTTTTGGTTTTTCTCATAGTATCTACCAGAGCAGTCCCTACCTTCGGAACCTTCTTCAGTGCCTTTGTCACACCCATCTTCATTCCTGTATAAGCTTCTGCAGTTCTCAGTGCACTCAGATAAGTGGACATGCCTCCTACATTTCTGGAAATGGACATATTATTGTCATTTATGATAATAATAAAATTTGTCTTTAACTCTGCAGCATTATTTAATGCCTCATACGCCATTCCTCCGGTGAGAGCGCCATCTCCGATCACAGAAACCACATGATGCTTCTGTCCCAGAATATCTCTGGCATGCACATATCCCAGTCCTGCCGAAATTGAATTGGAACTGTGTCCTGCATCATATGCATCACAGGGGCTCTCACTTCTCTTAGGAAAACCGCTTAATCCACCTTCCTGTCGCAGATTCTTAAATTCATCTTTTCTTCCGGTAAGAATCTTATGTGTATATGCCTGATGTCCTACATCCCAGATTAGTTTGTCTTCCGGAAAATCCAGCACATTATGAAGAGCCAGAGTCAGTTCCACTACTCCCAGATTTGAAGCAAGATGTCCGCCTGTCCGACTTACTGACCGGATTAAAAAGTCCCTGATCTCCGCTGCCAGAGGCTCGAAATCTTCCAATGGTATCTTATGGATATCATTGGGTTTCTTAATCTTTTCCAGAATCATTTGTATCCTTCCTTTATTTTCTGCGGTTTATTAATTTTTCAATTAACAAATACAGAAACTCGTTATTTTTATTCAGACTCTTCAGCAGATCGATTGCCTTCTCTGAGAGTTCTTCCACCTGTTCAGCAGCCTTCTCTGTTCCAAAAAGAGTCACATAAGTAACTTTATTATTCTTCTCATCACTGTGTACAGGTTTTCCCAGTTCTTCTGCAGTGCTGGTCACATCCAAAATATCATCCTGAATCTGGAAAGCCAATCCTATATTTCCGGCAGCTTTCTCCACTGCAGATACTTCCTGCTCATTTGCTCCTGCAAGAATTGCGCCTGTCATCATGGAGGCTTCGATCAATGCTGACGTCTTATTTCTGTAAATATAGTCAAGCATCTCTTTTTCAAGGGGCTTTCCGTCATTTTCCACATCAACACTTTGTCCTCCAAGCATTCCATGAATGCCTGTTTTCTGTGAGACCACTCTCAACGCATGGATTACCCGATCCTGCTCTTTTGTCAGGGCAAATGCCTGAAACATGGTTTCGTATGCGTAATTAAGCAGTGCAACACCGCTTAACACCCCCATGGCTTCCCCATATACCTTATGTGTAGTCAGTCTGCCGCGCCTGTAATCATCATCATCAAGTGCAGGAAGATCGTCATGGATCAGGGAATGAGTATGGATCATCTCCATTCCTGCCATAAACGGTTTTACAACTTCTTCCTTACCATCAAACAGGCGATATGTCTCCCGGATCAACATTGGCCGAAGGCGCTTGCCTCCTGCCAGCATACTGTAATTCATAGCCTGAGCCATTGTTCCGGCGAATCCAGCCTCTGCAGGCAGAAAGCTTCTGATCACTTTCTCTGTTTCTTCCGTTCTCTTTGCTAATTCATCTTGAAAATTCACTAAATGTACCATCCTCATTAAGCTGCAGCATTTTCTTCTCCACTGTATCCAGCTTCCCGCTGCAAAGTTTCAAAAGTTCCATGCCCTGTCTGTACAGTATAAAAGAGTCCTCCAGCGATGTGTCTCTGTTTTCCAGTTTTTCAGCCAGCAGATCCAGTTCTGCAAACATCTCTTCCAGAGGTTTCTCCTCCTGTAACTGCTCACAGTTTTCTTTCTTCACCATAGATTCTCTCCTCCTTCACCGTACCTGTAACATCTGCTTCTATCGTACCGTCTGTCACAGATATATAAATGGTATCCCCATTTTGTACCTGTTCTACACTTGTCAATGTCTTTTTATATTTATCTGCCACATAAGAATATCCCTGATTCAGTTTCTTTAAAGGGGAAAGTCCTGCAAAACGTTCCAGATAAACAGACAATCTGTGTCTCTCATCCTGAAGTTTCCTGTTCATTCCATTTTGTACAGCATTCTCCAGATCTGCCAGACGCTGTCTCTGCTCCCGCAGCCTGTTCTCCGGACTCAGATAAGCAAATTTTGTCTGAAAATGCTCCAGTCTGCTGCGGTACAGATCCATTTTACCACTCATTGCACGATATAACCGCTGCCTGTAAATACTTACTGCTTCAATCACACTTCTGTAATCATCCACCGCAAGCTCTGCCGCAGCAGAAGGAGTAGGAGCTCGCAGATCAGCAGCGAAATCAGCAATTGTAAAATCCGTTTCATGACCTACTGCGGAAATAATGGGTGTACTGCACTCAAAAATAGCTCTGGCCACGATTTCTTCATTAAACGCCCAGAGATCTTCAATAGAGCCGCCGCCTCTTCCCACAATGATCACATCCACATCTGTCTTATCAAGCATCTGTATTCCTTTTACAATACTTTCTGCCGCACCCGCCCCCTGTACAAGAGCCGGATATAAAATAATCTGTAAATAGGGATTTCTTCGATAGGAAATATTGCGGATATCCTGAACAGCCGCACCTGTCGGTGCAGTTACCACACCCAGACGTCTGATAAATCTCGGAATGGGCTGTTTGTACTCCTGTGCAAACATTCCCATATCTTCCAGTTCCTGCTTCAATGCAAGATATCTCTCATACAGAGTTCCTGCACCTTCCAGGGTAATCTCCTTTGCATACATCTGATAGCGGCCGTCGCGTTCATATACATCCACACTCCCGCCAACGATCACCTTATCGCCATTTTTCATGGCAAATGCAAGTCCCCGTCTGTGTCCGGCAAACATCACACAATTCAATGTTCCTGTCTCATCTTTCAGGGAAAAATAGATGTGTCCGCTTGTATGATATTTACAATTGGACACCTCGCCTTTTACATAAATCTTCTGCAGTAAATAATCCTGGGTAAACATATTTTTGATATAACGGTTTACCTGACCTACAGAATATGTGTTTTTCATTCTGATTTTTCTTCGCTTTCACTGTTGGCAATCTTGCCAAGGATACCGTTTACAAAGGAACCGGAAGTCTCACCGCCAAAACGTTTGGCAAGCTCTACCGCCTCATTGATAGCTACACCTGTAGGTACATCTTTGTCATATTTCAGTTCATACACTGCCAGACGCAGGGCAGTCAGGTCAACGCGGCTCATTCTCTTTGTCTTCCAGCCATTGCTTGTCTCATTTAACAGTGCATCGATCTCGTCTAATTTTTCAAGTACATGGCGGTATTTCCGGCTCATATACTCCTGATCTTTCTCTGAAAGTTCCTCCAGAGTATCAAAATAAAGTGAAAGCTGCTCACTCATCTCTTCCTCTGAATTAAATTCTGTCATGAACAGTAATTTAAAAATATGTTCTCTCTGCTCTCTTCTTCGCATAATTTTTGCTGTATAAACAGCTTTCCTTTCTAAATATCTCTTAAGTACACAAAAAAGGAAAGGGTTACTTTCCTTTTTCGTTCTCCATATCTACACTGGCAATATGAATATTAACATCTGCAACCTCAAGACCTGTCATATTCTCTATGGATGATTTTACTTTCTCCTGAACTTTCTTACTTGTCTCAAGAATGTTCTTACCATATTCGATATTCAGGTTCAGGTCTACTGTTACAACTCCTTCGAGTACAGTAACCTTAACACCTCTGGAAAGATTCTTCATTCCAAGTTTGCTTACCAGTTCGTTTGTGATATTGCCTGCCATGGAAGCAACTCCGTTTACTTCCGTAGCAGCAAGTCCGGCAATGATAGCGACCACTTCATCTGCGATCTGAACCTCACCAATGCCTCCTAAATCCTGTATTTTATATGTTATTCTTTTCTCTGCCATCTGAAAACCTCCTGAGGGATTCTTTAATCTTTGTTCATTATACCAAATCGACAGATAAATGAAAAGGGTTATTTACTGAATTCCGTTAATATTAAGCCAGGATTTCTGTCCTCTGTCATACCCACACTCCAGGAATTTACAAAGAGGAGCAGCGGATTTCCCTTAAGATCAGTAACTTTTTTCATATCAGAGGTTCCAATGATCTTATCCACTTTTACTTCTTCTTTATTTGCAATCCAGCGAATATGTTCATATGGAAGTGTTTCCAGACGGATATCTACATTATATTCATTTTCCAGACGATATTTCAGAACATCAAACTGCAGGACACCTACAACACCTACAATAATTTCTTCCATACCGGTATTAAACTCCTGAAAAATCTGAATAGCACCTTCCTGCGCGATCTGATTGATACCTTTAACAAACTGTTTTCTCTTCATAGTATCAATCTGACGGACTCTCGCAAAATGTTCCGGTGCAAATGTAGGAATACCTTCGAATGCAAACTTTTTACCGGGTGCACAGATTGTATCTCCGATGGAAAAGATACCCGGGTCAAAAACACCGATAATATCTCCGGCATATGCCTCATCTACCACATGGCGGGATTCTGCCATCATCTGCTGTGGCTGAAGCAGACGCATCTTTTTATCACCCTGCACATGATATACTTCCTGGGAAGCGTCAAATTTACCGGAACAGATTCTCATAAATGCGATTCTGTCTCTGTGTGCCTTGTTCATGTTTGCCTGGATTTTAAATACAAACGCTGAGAAATCATCATCCATGGGGTCAATTTCCCCAATATCAGACACTCTCGGAAGCGGTGATGTTGTCATCTTCAGGAAATGTTCCAGAAATGTTTCCACACCGAAATTTGTCAGCGCAGATCCGAAGAATACAGGTGTCAGCTTACCTTTGCTTACCAGCTCCTGGTCAAAATCTGCACTTGCGCCGTCCAGAAGCTCAATCTCATCCAGAAGCTGTGCTTTCTGCTCCGGATCCATAATCTCATCTGCCCGGCTGTCACTTAACGGGATTTCCTCGATCACACCTTCTTTGGTACCTTTCTGTGTATCAGAAAAGGTAAGTATTTTCTCTGTATCACGGTCATAAACACCGCGGAATTTCTTACCGGAACCGATTGGCCAGTTGATCGGGCAGGTTGCGATGCCAAGTTCTTTCTCAATCTCATCAAGAAGGTCAAATGTGTCGTTTGCATCACGATCCATCTTATTGATAAATGTAAAAATCGGGATATGGCGCATTACGCAGACCTTGAACAGTTTTCTGGTCTGTGCCTCCACACCCTTGGAACCGTCGATTACCATGACTGCAGAATCTGCTGCCATCAGTGTACGGTAAGTATCCTCCGAGAAATCCTGATGTCCCGGTGTATCCAGAATATTAATGCAGTAACCATCATAATGAAACTGCAGAACAGAGGAAGTAACGGAAATACCTCTCTCTTTTTCGATCTCCATCCAGTCTGACACTGCATGGCGGGCTGTTGCCTTACCTTTAACACTTCCGGCAAGATTGATTGCTCCGCCATACAGCAGGAATTTCTCAGTCAGTGTAGTTTTACCTGCATCCGGATGGGAAATAATGGCAAATGTTCTTCTTTTTTCTATTTCATTCGTATACTTAGACACGTTCAGCCTCCTGTTGCGCTTTCTTATAATTGTTTGCATAAAACACCGGCAACAGCCGGTATCAGTTACGTTTTCTATTTTTTTACAGCATTCCTATTCTAGTATATGCACCTCTTTTCTGTCAAGATATATGTTCGCATATTCATATCAAAATATCAGTCATAAATATCAGTTGTATCGATTGCGGTATCCTCATATGGCTGTGCTGATGTTTCGCTGTCTTCCTCATACGAAGTATCTGCTGATGTTTCATCTGTCTGTGTTGTATCTTCTGCATCTTCACTCTCCTTCAGTGGGGTGATCACAATATTTTCTGGCGCAATTCCTGTTTTCCTTTTTACAATATCTTCAATCTGTGCTCTCTGTGCATCAGAAAGTTCTGCTTCAGGGATCACAACATCCGCAGTTTCTCCAGTAAGATTTACAACTACATTCTTAAAGCCCTTCGCCTCCAGCAAAAGCTCTGCTGCCGCTTCTTTTTCTGAAAGGTCTGTCATCGAGACCATCGTATGTATTGCCTCCTGCTTCTCTTCATCATCAATTTCTTCATTATTGATAATGTCCTGCAGATCTGCCTTGTTCTGTGAGCGCACCTGTTCTCTGCTGATCTTTGCCTGTGCGGCAAATCCTGTAGAACCCGTAAACACAGCCTCCCCGGGAGTATCCGTTTCCTGACTGTCTGTAAGACTGTTATCAGTCAGACCTCCATCTGCCTGATTTTCATCCAGAAGAGCAGTTTCATCTGTAAGATCATATCCTGCATCTTCAAGGATACTGCTGCTGTCCGTACTTGCCTCCTTATCCCTGAATCCAAGATCTACATCTGCAAAGTTCAGATATCCTGCCACTGCAATCAGAATTGCCAGCGATGTAATAATGACCTGATTTTTTCCGATGACTTTTTTCACATTTATCTCCTCATTTCATTTTCATTATTCTAATTTTATTAATTGCGACCAACAAATAGAATTTAGAAAATTGCGCAAATGCCTGTAAATACAGTGTTTTTTGGCACTATTATATTAGGAAACAATATTTTTATTTGTGACTAACGTGTGTCTAACGATAACAGTCTAAAACTTCCGAAATGATACAAAATATGTTTATAAATAAAGTTCCCGGGGAATTAACCCCGGGATGTTTTTATATGGCAATCAAATCTTTCCATGTGGCGGGTCCACAGACTCCGTCCACTTCCAGAACATCTTTCCTAGATTCCTGATAAGCTTTCAGAGCGTAAATTGTGTTTGCATCTGCTGTCCATGTAAGTTTCAGGGTTTTGCCGTTTTTGCCTTTAAAGCCCCTGGCTCTTAATATTTCCTGTAAGAGAAGCACAGATGTATTTTTGTCTCCTGCTTTTACTGTCTCTGGATTAAACATATATTTCTCTCCTGTTTGTGCGGTATTAGGCAATGCATTTTCAGATTTTGCGGGTACAGATGCATCAGATGTAATACTATAATCTGGTGTACAGAACTTAGTTCCGGGCATCTGGCTGTTAAGATAACTCTTTGCACAGACACCGCCGCCATTTGCAATAATTCCAGATGCACCAGAAGTATTTCCCTCGATGGTATAGAACCTGTCTCCGATTACGGCCGTTACGATGCCGGTATGAGTGAAAGTTCCATTATGATAAAAAATTACAATATCACCGATCTTTGGATTAGCGTTCCTTGTAAACAGATTACCAAGTGTTGGGCAGTAAACATAGGGCCAGTGTTTCAACAGTTTTTTTGCTTTTTCCTGTCCGAATGCTTCCATAAAGCACCAACTCACGAATGCTGCGCACCAAGGCTGTCCTTGATATGATGGCTTAATGTCTCGCCAGTACTTCGTATAGTTGCTCGAACCGGCGTTTGCAGTCTTACTGTCGAGCTGACTATTGCTCTTCTTTTCAAGGTATCCAATCTCATTTTTTGCAATGAGAATCACTTTTTCAATAGCTTTATCCATTGCAGAAACCTCCTCTTTGTAATCCTTATAGAATACATCCATGTCAACGTTACCACTAATGCCGGATACTTTTCCTCTACTGGAATACTGCCAGCCTACACCAACAGATGGACGCAATCTTTCCTGTACAGAGCCATTATCACTAGCCGGATAACGAGCAATCCAGCAATCGTACTTTTTCAGGGTGTCTGACAGAACGTTATTGTACCAATCAAGATTGCAGTAGATACCGACCTTATAACCGGCTTTTTTGATTCTGGTCAGAAATGCTACTGCAATATTCTCAATCGCCTGTTTTCCAAGGTTTCTCTGCTGACTCCATTCAAGGTCGTAGAAGATTGGAAAGTCCATTCCGCGTCCGCCAAGAACAGAAATTACGCTCTCAGCTTCATCAATTGCCTGTGCCGGTGTCAGAGCGTAACTGTATTTATATCCGCCGACAAGGATTCCATTTGACTTGCATCCTTTGTAGTTATGCTCAAAAGAGGAATCAGTTCCAGATTTTTGATGGATTCTCAATATTGCAAACTTAATTTCAGAATTCGATACTTTCGCCCAGTCTGGCTTGCTCTGATAAGATGATACGTCAATTCCTTTAATTTCCATATTTTCTCCCTTGCACGTATTTTATTTCACTATCCCTGGTTTTGATTCTGTTACTGTCCCGTCCTCATTCAGTACATAGCCATCCTTTTGAAGCCTTTCAATTACCTTCTTATTCCACAACTCGGGAACATCTGTCCATTTTTTCAATTCATTAATAACTCTTTCTTCGTAAAATTTAACCATTATTCTCACCTCTGATTGTTGCAACTAAAGTAGCCAGTTCATCAAGTGCCGAATCATGCGTTGATACAAGTTCAGCTAGACCGTCAATACCATCACCATTAATCAGAATTTTACGATTAGATTCCGCATTAAGCATTTGCATCACCAAGTCAAGTTTTTCAGACATTTCATTCAGTCTGTTTGAAACTCTATTAATTGCTTTATAAATATTTGCAATTTCCTTTTTATCCATATGCACCTCCTGTTCTTAGCCATTCAGCTATAAATAATTCATTAATTTACTAGGATTTTAGAAACATAAGCAAGGGGCGAGGCTCTTTTCTTGACTGGCATCGGCGATGTTCGTATTCCCTGCCTCATTCACAACACAGAAGGACTCATTGGCACTGCGGCAAGGCGAACGCTCCCACCAAATCCCAGACGCATAAGAATTGCTAGTTCGTGGGCTTTTATACCTGTTTGCGGTCGCATTCTTAAAGTATTGATACTGTGTTCCTTCACCTCCAAAAGAATATGGAATGTTACCAAAAATTTCGATTTCAGATAGTAAGAACGCATAATCGTTTGAAGTCTTGATTGTACTACTCTGACCTCCCACAGATGTCAGCTTTTTAACCTGTTTCATCATGCTTTGGACATAAGCAGGTAAACATTTCTTGTACACATTATTACACCATGTACGTCTTTCACAACCTTCCCAACCGCCGCTATTCATATCTGAGCTATTCATATAACCACATTCATGAGATGCATCGAGAGAATTGTTATATTCTGTCGTAGTGTCTAAATACAGCAGGCGTTCCGTCTGAATTGTAATAGCGGCTTTGGCCTTGCCATTGACAGCAGTCACTAAATCATCATGTTCAATTCCGATAATTACATAAGCATAATCATTTGCTTTGTGTGACTCACTCACGCCTGTTGCATCCATAGCATTGTGATGGATGGTTCTCTTGTCGCCAACCGCCCAATATTCGCCAATATTGATTTTACCTGCGTAGTGCGCTTTAATCATCCTTGCTATTTCAGCATCCGTTCCGTCAGCGAATGTGACAATCTTCAATTCCCCTGGTTCACCGAGAAGTCTGTTTCCTGTATCGTAGTTGTATACGCCATCAGTGTTGTATGGGAACAGCACGAAGTAATATTGTTTGTCGCTTGTTAACCCTGTGACTGTATAGCCTGTGGTTTTGTATTTATCTCGAACCGTATTATCAACCACAAGCGTTCCGTCATCTGGATTTGCAGGATAGCCCGTTTCTTTCATTACAAGTTTTGTGCCAGCCCATGTAGAAAATGTTGAGCCACTGATTACCGTGTTTTCAGGGTCTTGCCATTTAATTGTGACAGATGTGTTTGCATTTTCAATTGTTGGGTTGTTTACGGGTTTAGGGGTAACGGTCACGCCTCCGCCTTTTGCGTGGAGTGTTCCGTCTTCGTCTATGAATGTTGTCTTACCGTCGGGCTTAACCTTGCCAAGAGTTTCAGTTGTAGCAATCGGGACAGTCGCATCACTTCCCCTGTCTCCTTTTGGCCCTTTTATGTTGACTGTTTCGGGATTGGTGATTCCATCTGTGTTGCTCCAGCTTATATTTCCATCGGTGTCCACACTTGGGACGAATGTAGTGCCCTTGTCTCCTTTAGGCCCGGCATCCCCAGCCTCTCCCTTTTCTCCTCGCGGCCCAGTATCTCCTTTTGCGCCCGTATCGCCTTGCGGTCCGGTAATATTTACTGTCTGGGGGTTTTCAAGTCCTCCGTCATTACTCCAGCTTATGTTTCCTTCGCTGTCTACAACAGGAGTGAATGTGATTCCTCGCGCACCAGTATCTCCTTGCTCACCTTTTGGACCAACTGGACCTTGTTCACCTTGCGGCCCAGTATCGCCTTTTAGGCCCTGTACTCCCTGCTCTCCTTTTTTTCCAGGGTCTCCTTTTACGCCTTGCGGTCCCGGGTCACCCTTTGGGCCTTGTGGACCAATTGGTCCCTGCGGTCCTTGTGGCCCTTGAATCTTGCCGGCATTGTTCCAATTTGTGCCGTCAAAAACCCACATTTCTCCATTTATTAAATACGCGTCGTTCTTCTCTGCGCTCAAGGGGAGGTCTGCCTCAGATTCTTTTGTACCAAGAATATTGAGAGATGTTCCGTCATTTCCTTGTTCGCCCTTTTCTCCTTGTGGACCTTGCGGACCAACTGGGCCAACATCTCCTTTATCACCTTTTGGACCCGGCACTCCTTGAGGCCCTATAACATTCCCAACATTTTCGCTATCACCATCTGAAAATGTTATTGTCAAATTTCCATCTACGTCGATACTGACCGCTGTGACAGAGATACCTCTTAGTGATTCTTTCTGCTCAGGTGTCAGCGATTCAAATGCTACGGTGCCATCCGCACCCTTTTCTCCCGGATCACCTTTATCTCCTTTTTCACCCCTTGGACCCTGCGGGCCAACAGGACCCTCTGCGCCTTTCTCTCCTTTATCTCCTTTTTCGCCTTTTGGACCCTGCGGGCCAACAAATTCTCCGGCATTGACCATCTCTGAAATATCCTCAATGGAACACAATCGTCTTACATCATTAGCCGCAAATGCAATGTATAAGGCTTTGCCAGATGGAACAGAAGGGTCATTGCCAAGAATCGCAACGGGCTCTCCAGGACGAATTTTCGATGTATCAAAATCGGCGTACATACCGCGCCGGAATTGTATTGTATATGTATCGGCCATATTAGACTTACCTCCTTATGAAAGGAAATTATTTTTTATGTAATCCTTTACGGAATCAAGATTTTTTTGCACATTGTCATCCATTACAAGGAAATTGCCCTTATTGTTCTGGCTAATGATACTTCCTGTGTTTTCGTCTACTTCTGAATAGGTATAAGCAATTCGACTTCCTTCTCCAGTGCTAAGATTCATAAAACTTGTTAAAATCTTCTTCATAATATTACCTCCATCTGATTGATAATGCTTAATCTGTCACTAATAAGCTCTGACTCATAATCTGGTTCCGAGATTTCTGTATCTCTTGCGTCTGTATAAGCCGTATCTCCCGGGTCAGTAAATCGCATATGCTCATATTCAGCTTGTCTTGCTTTGATTTCGAACGAAAATTTAAGTCCCGGAGTTCCTTTTACAACAAAATAATTCTGCTCTTTCTCAGCTATCCAGCAGTCGCCCTCTCCTTCTCTTTGCAAGAACACATAATATTTAATGCCGACATTCGCAGATTCCTGAAAGATATCATCTATGTCAATCATGCAAGTCCCGTCATCCGATATTACAGATTCACCGATATCTCCAAAAAGTGGGGTTGGCATTTCATAGCAGTAAAAGAGCTGTTCGTCATAGTCTGCCGTTGAAACCGATCTTGATTTTGTCCCGCTTACTTTCAACTTTCCTCTGATAGAAGCATCTGCAAGGTCTGTTCCCGTTCCGACGCTATAGAAATGCCCATTGGCTTCTACGTGTGTGCCTGCTTTAACTTTTTTTGATGCCGAAATACTGTCCGCCGAAACACTAGTACCAATCGAGGCTGAGCTTGCGTGTACAGTTCCTGTGTAAAGATTGATTCCTCTAATTCGCGTTCCATACAACGTCCCGTACCCCGGCACATATACTCCTGTGTTCGTCTCTGAATAAATCTCTCCAGCTGAAGCATCTAGCGTTACTTCTCCATACGCACCACTTGCCGAAAGCTTTTTAAGTCCAACTTTCCATCCTGCTAATTCACCCGTGTTAATATAATCGGCATTCATGTATACATTACCATTTGATAGATACAGACCTTTATTACTGCTGTTATCGCTTAGCACGTTAATAATCTCTTGTTTAGACATCTTCCCTATGTCGAGATTGCCAAGTGCATTGTCTGTATAGCGATTCGCATTCGATAATGCTGCCGAAGCTTTATTTTCAGCAATGCTATATATTGTGTCGCCGTTTGCTAACACGAATGTATTAGGTCTGAGCGTAACATTTCCGTAGTTATCAATTGCAAATGTTGATGTTCCAGAACTGTTTGTAACGTTGATGTTCTTCAGATTAATCAAATCAGCTGTAATCTGACCTGATTTAATATAGGAAGCATTTATATACAGATGTCCGTTCTGCATATAAATTCCCTCTTGTTTACCATTGTCTGTCAGAGCGTTAAAAACTCTTTCAAAATTGACAATTTTTTCAGCATCCAGTTCCCGCCAAGTACCATCAGCCCCAGAAAACATATATACCTGACTTGTAGAGAAATTCATGAAAATCGAGCCGTCATACTTTTCATATTCTTCACTTTTCCACTCAGATGCCGGATAGTTCTGCAATGTTGGTACATACGTGCCATAATAGTTCGGGATAGTCACATTGCTTTGAACTGTCCCATCCACAACATCCTTGGCAATTTGTTCAATAGTTCTGCTTTTCAGGGTAAAGTTTTCAACTTCTAACGTAACAGCACCTGTGTCGGCATCTATTCTTAATGTCGTATTCCCCTTATTGTCTTTTGCTGTGAAACCTCTCGTGTTAATCCATTCTGATTGAATGCCAATGGCATAGAGAATATTCAGAACGGCATCTCCATTACTATCAAAGCCGGCTTTCCATGTCTGACCGCCGTCTACTGATAAGAAGAATCCATCAGCACTTGTCTTATAAATTACTTTAGAATCAGCAAATGTAGGCTTATCATGCCGGTACGTAATTACAGAACCATCTTCTTGTACTTTCTCTGTATAGAAGAAACCCAGCGTGTTCGCTGCGAGTTCATTCATTTGTTTGAACTTTACGTCATATGCAGATAACTTTTTCTCTATATCTTTTTTTGACTGCTCTACCGCTGCTTGCTGACCACCAATAAACTCACTTACATCTTCTTCGGCACTCTTTGCACTACAGCTCCATGATGTTGAGCCACCGAACACGAACTCTATGTCTGTCACAAATGATCTGAAGACACGATTCTTTGTATCAATAAATTCGACCGGATCGCCGAAAGTGGCGTATCCATTGGCAATTCCGTCACATGAGAAAGGACGCATTCGCAAACCGATTAATTGATTTCCAATAGCTTCGACTCCTGCCTGTGCATTTCCTGACAATAACTGATTATCAATAGTGATTACATAGCCGTCCTGACCCGACATATATTCGGTCTCATCTTCTACATATTTGACACCTGTTACAATAACATCGTCTACGTCATATTGTAGATTCTGAATTGAAAATAACGCGTGATAATCGTTATTGCTTAACGTACCACCATCAACCACAGTCCCCATTGTCCATGGATTAAGCGTGCCACCATCCAGATCATCGCCATTTGTCCAATTTTTTACTGTTCCACCATCGTAAATAGTCGTATTGGTAAATGTCTTATCAAACGTAATAATCCTGAGTAAGTCATTTTCGTCGATTCTTGCATTTCCGCCGGCTATCCCGGCACACATTCCGATTACTGTACGGTATGTCGCATTAGATGGCGCTTTCTGAATCTGAAAGTCCGCATTTGGAAACATTGCATCTCCAAGAGTGATTCCACATTGCTGACAGCATTCTGAGAGCAGTTCTTTGACTGTACAAGGAAAAGACAAATTAGAATCGTACGTCTTATCAGCGTTATGCATTTTATCTAAGAGAGAAAGACTTATTTCGCTCGCCGTTGCAGGCTTTTTCGACACAATGTAAGTACCTCTCTTTATAGCTTCTATCCTGTCGGATAACTGCACATTGAGAAAGATAACAAACCTTGCGGCGTTAAAATTATATCCGTCAAAGCGCCCGTCATCATTTACCAATGATAAACTTGCCGTTTTTTCTATTGCTACACCCACCGGGAAGTCCACAGAGTCTGCTGAATCTACGAGACTATTTCCAGACAGATAAAAGTCTTTTTTGCCTAGCTTAAGAGTTGTACCATTTGACAATGTAACATTTGCTGTCACGTAATAATTTCTGTTTGTAAGAGATTCTTTCTTCAACTGAGTAGATACATTTATCAAATCGGCTCAATCCTCCTTACATTGATAGACAAATCCGTCCACTTTTCTTCCCCGTCTTTCAAAGTTTGCGCAGCCATATTAAAATTTGATGCGTAGAATGTTCTGTCTATCCATCTTCCCGGAACAGTTGGGTCTTTGTGGTGGAATGTAAATTGGCTCTTGTTAAGTACAGTATTTAGTATGGTTGCTATTTCAGCCCATGTAAGCTCGCCCCATTGCATGTCATACCCACCAATTGTCCCCATTGGCGTATTGTGCATAATCAAATCCTGACTTCTTTTAGAGTCTTCCGTAGAAGTGGTTGCGAACACCGGTTTGTAACTATCCGGTGCTCTTATAACAACGTTGTCTATTTTAAATTGTTCCTGCGGCATATTCTTCTCCTTACGCTAACTCAAATGGGTTCTTCCCATTCCGGTTTCTTCTCATTTCAGCTTCACTGATAATAATATCTAACAGTTTTCTGCCAGATGCATTAACTGTAACATTGTAGGTATTTCCGTCTCCCTGTCCTTTTCCTGACTCTTCCCGGACAATCTGACGTAACAGGCTTTCCGGTGCTTCCAAGTTATTACCTTTTTTCTGGTCGCCTAATACCGCAAGGAATTCGCTTCGTGGCGGAATAACTGCGCCACTGGCCAGATATGGGATAGTTCCGATACGTGGAAATGTTGCATGAAATCCAATAGTCTTTGAGCCAAACGGTGTTGGAACAGTCCAAGGGCCAAAAGAAAATGCAGATTCAATTCCACCAATTGCATTATTAATCATTCCAACTGCATTATTAACAATGCTGATTGCCTGATTAATCGGAGCTTTAATAAAATCCACAATGCCTTCAAATGCAGATCTGACTGCATCTCTGGCGGCATCAAACTTATTGATGATAGCATTTTTTATCGCTTCTACTTTATTAGAAACAAATGTAGTTACGTTTTCCCATACTTGGGATGTTTTATTCTTTACGCTATCCCATACGCTCGCAACTTTTGTTTTAATTGCATTAAACACTGTACTGGCTGTAGACTTAAGAGAATTCCAGAGGTTAGAGAGGGACTTTTTAATTGCATTCCAGACCGTTGAAGTTACTGCCTTAATCGCATTCCAAGCAGCATTAATAATACTCTTAATTATGCTTAGTGCACCTTTTGTTACGGCTTTAATTGTGTCCCATGCACCAGTTATAATGTCCTTGATAAGATTCCATATCCCGTTCGCAATCTCTTTTATTCCCTGCCAAGCCAGTTCCCAGTCTCCCGTGAAAACGCCAACAAGAAAATCAATGATTCCGCTCAGTGTATCTGCTACATCACCAATTATTTTAATTAATGATTTCATAACTTTTATTGCTACGGTGCCTACAACGTTAATTATTTCTGCCACGACCGGAAGCAAATTCGCGATTATCCAGTTAATCAAAGGCACTAATACCGACTCCCACAGAAGTTTCAGAGAATCAATGAGTTTTCCGAGGAATGTTTCTATCTTTAAAATCGCATCCCCTAATGGTCCCTCTAATAGCCCTTTGAACTGTTCTGCCAGTCCTTGCAAAACTGGAAGAACATAGGTGTTGTATCCAGTTATCAGAGTCTCAAATATGCTTGATAATCCATTCGCTATAGAATCAAAGAACGGCTTTACGTGTTCATCGTATAACCTCGATATTGCGTCACTAAGGTTTTGAACAACTGTTAAGACCCCACTTGTTACAGTTTCTATTACTCCGAGGCTACCCTCGATTGCGGACTTTAAAATGTCCTTGTTGTCGATAAAAGGCTGCGCAATCATGTTAAGGATATCTCTGCCAAGTTTTGCAGCCGTTTCTGTAAGAACCATTCCGATTTCAGCAAAGATTCCGATTAAATCCGCAGTAATCTGCTGTGCGGTTTCTCCGCCGAAAACTGAGAAAACATCAGCGAAAGCAACTGCAAGATTTCCTGCGATTTTCGAAATTTCAGAGCCGATATTGAACATATCTATCAGATAGTTCTTTATTCTTTGCGTGTTCTGCTTTAAAAACTTTTCAATTCCGCCTATAATGTTTTGCGCAATTGTCAATCCGATTCTGGCAAATGAGCCAGCAACTTGCCCAATTGCATATGCAAATGAATCAAGAAAATTATTTGCTGCTTTAGTAACTTCTGAATCAGTAAAGATATCCTTTAAGGATTTCCATATAGAATCAAGGTCTTTCTTTATTCCGTCAAAAATCGGCTCGTAGTCTCCTAACCCATCCCAGAATCCTTTTGCGATTAACTTAGCCAACTGTTTAAATCTGTCGATTATCTTTTTTAGCGGTTTTGACATTTTATCAAGAACTGTCTCACCCTCTGCCAATTTCCCATAATCAACATTTTGTACAGCATCTTTCATCTGATCTGCAAGTCCGCCAGTTGCGCCCGGTACTTTTGACGATGAATCCGCACTTTTATCCGTTGAGTAATTATTTATTTCGTCGAGAGGACTAAGATATCCTTTTGCCGCCTTAGTAGCTTTCTTGGTTGCGTCTGCTGTATCATTTGTTGCATCTGCCAGCTTTTCGGCATTGTCGGCAGCATTTCCATATTGGTCTGCCGTATCAGCTATTGCATCTGTTCCGGCAAGACCTGCGCCACTCGCGCCTGTCTGACCAGAAGATTTCTTTCCGGTGATTAACTCCGTAAATGACTTGAAGGCATTTGCCAGAGTTGCCAGTTTGCCCAGTAAAATATTAATAACTTTCAGAACAGGAGTGAAGAGATTGATTAATCCCTGTCCAACTGTTGCCTTGAGAGATTGTAACTGCAACTGCATCACCCTGACCTGATTCGCCCAAGAATCCGAAGTACGAATAAAGTCTCCAGATGCAGCTGATAACTGTTTCTGCACAAAAGCCAAGCGGAGGGCAACTTTCTCCTGCTCTGTCATTTCAGACGTGGTTTTTCCGTATCCATTAGCCAGTGCATACTGGTCAAGTGCTGACTGGGTCATTACCACGCCAAGGTCCTTGAGCGTTTCCGTTTCGCCAGTAAACACTGATTTCAGCTTGATATAGGCCAAGTCCTGACTAATGTTATAGAATGATGCTACATCACCAGTAAGCTGTGTCAGAGCTGTTGACATATCATAAGCCTGTGCTTCTGAGAATCCGAACGACTTAGACATTGCTCCGAACGTTCCAACATACCTTTTTGCCATGGTTTCTGACAGTCCGGCAGAGGTCATGGCATTCTTTGCAAATTCGTTCACCTTGTCCGACATGGTTGTAAATGTAACATCAACCACGTTCTGTACTTCTGCGAGGTCGGAACCAAACTCCACACACTCTTTTCCGAACTGTGCTAACTTGCCAACTGCGAATGCTCCGCCAATCAGTATGCCTATTTTTTTTACTACGCTGCCAAGTCCGTTAAAAGACTGCCTGATTGCTGATACGCCGTTTTGCACACCTGATGTGTCCATTCTGGTATCAATAATGACTGAGCCATCAGCAGCCATGTGTCCACCTCCTAACTATTTGAGGTTCAACATCTCATTCAGCTTATCTTTATAAGCTTGCTCCTCGTCGCTGAGACGTGTTTTTATGTCAATAATGTTCTTATTTTCCTGATAGAATTTCTTTTCCCATTTATCGAGCTTTTCACCCTTTGCCTTTTTTGAACGAATTCCAACCACTGTATTAAAAAGACACTCTCCAGACTCCATGAAATATCCAAAGAATGTCCACCAGTGTATATAAGGCACTGCTCTGATTTCTTTACCAGTAACCTTGTTTACTGCCGGAACAATCATGTCTCCGTCCTGTTCCCAGTCCATCAGACGGGGTTTGGGCTTATTCGGACTATCATCAACTTGACCACAGTCAATAAACTCACAAGCTTTCTGACAAGCTTCTGTAAGATGCTCTGGGGGTATGCTCTGCCAGTCTTCAAATAGAATCTGCAACATAACAACTGCTTTCGCCTGTTCGTCCAATTCTGGGTCATTCATGGCGACCAGAATATCAATAATTACTCGAAAATCCGTTCTGATAGAAAAATCCACCCCACTGATATTTAGTGAGGTGGGCAACTCATAGGCGGTCATTTTATATACTTCTCCGTGTACTTATTGACTACTTCCTGCATTTTTTTCTTTCTCTTTTCAATTTCCGGAGTAAGCGCTTCATTGATTTTGTCCAGAACGATATAGGCAAACACCTGACCATTTCCAAAAACAGTTGTTGCGGTAATTGGTTCTTTAAATAAATCCTTAGATGCTTCGTATCCGAGCATATAATTGATTTTGTCCTCAATCTGCTTATTAATCTCCGCCATCTCTTTACTAGAAGAAACATTTTTAACAGATTCCTGAGCCTGTTCAAAGAAAGTTTCCAATTCTTCCGCTCTTGCCGCAATATTAATGTCAGTAGGGTTCAATTTGAACGAAGAGAACACTTCGCCCTGTTTGTTTGTGAATGTGAAAAGAAGAAATCCATCATCAATGTTTGTATTAATTGTTTTTGCCATTTTCTATACCCTCCTAAAATTATTCGCTGTCGGCTGTGAATGTGCCGGAACTGATATCAAACTTTCCTTTTACACGTTCGCCGGTATAATTGACGGTAAATGGAATCTGATATCCAGATGTGTCACCGCCGTAGGAAGTCGGCACAACGTAACAGTCCTGCTGATATGCTTCATGTGTTGGAATTGTCCTGCCATCTGCTGAACCTGATTAAGTTGCTGTTGGGAAATCTTCCCAGACTGTAACATCTTCTGGACTTCTTCCTTCGGGTCTCCTTTAAAATTCTGTTTAAACTGCATAAACTGCTGTACCATCTGCATTGGCCCGTTTCCCTGCGACATCCCACCACCGAGGGCATTGAATAATGGATTACTCATCTGCGTTTCCTCCCTTGACTGCTGATTCCTGCACGGTATTAACCCTAACAGGTTCAGAAAAAGAATTTAATCGGTTTATGATAGCTTCGTATTTTCCCTTTAAATCGTCATATTCCTGTCTGGTGACATATTTACTGTCCATGTTCTGAGCAGGCTGTTTAGGTGGCATCTGGGATCCTACCTCGTGGTACTCAAACGTCCGTAACGGCTGTGGCATACCGGAAACGTCTGTGGATTTTATAAAGAATTTTTCACTCTCACTGTCCATCAGTAAAACACTTGTCCCGGGTGCTACCAGATAGGATTTTGCGCCTACTTCACCAGATACCCACAGGATACCATTATTATTCTGTTGGGGTTGCTGTACTGTTTGAGCCGGCATTTGGACAGGCTGTTGTTGGAATTGATTCATTTGCCCCGGAACACCAAAACTGTATTGATAAGGATTGTTATATAATGCCATCTTATGCACCGCCTTTCTGATTATATTTTTACATAGATGTATCAATCTAAAAAGTTCAAAAAAGTATCGAAAAAGTATTGACATACCACCAAATTGGTGGTATTATATAATCATCAAAGGAACGGAGGAAACAGAAATGAAGAAATACAACTTATCACAAATCATGAAAAGAGCATGGGAACTGGTTAAGAAATCTGCAATGACAATATCCTCCGGTCTTAAGAAAGCATGGGAGGAAGCGAAAACAATGGAACAAAAATTAGTTGAACTCATCGGAAGTCCAAAGCAGATTGCATGGGCTGAAGATATAAGAAAAAACATGATTTCATATTTATCTACTCTCGTTAGAAAATACGAAGCTGAAGACAGACCTGCTCGCGCAGAAAAAAGAGCTAAAGACATGGAGATTCTTAGCAACATCAAAGAAGCTTCATGGTTTATCGAAAATCGCAGTTATGCCGTATATTCTACAAATTATGATTCAAGTGATTTAAGCGAATTAATGGCGAACCGAAATGAAATGAATTTATATGAGCGTATACATAAATACGTCAAAGAACATTGATAGAAAAGGGGGGGCGAAATGTATGTATAAATATAATCAATCTGAATTTGAATCCATGATGGATGAATTAATGCATGATTTCAAGAAAGGCTGTGGAAAATCTGACGCCGAACTTGATGTAGCTTACAAAATCTTAAATCCCTCTCCTGTCGGCGGGTTTGTTGACAGCCTCGTTAAAATGGATAAAGATTATAGCACGAATCTATGGGAGATCAAGCGAAAACAGATCAAAAGTTTTATACCTGAATGCGACGGATACCAGTTAGACGACATCGTGGCCTATTGCCGTGCGAAATTCTTTAAAGAAGAAGTCGATCGTATCATATATGATAATTCTATCGCTGAAGAATGCGATGTTTGTGTATATGCGGACGGTACTATATTAAGTCCGGAATGGCCATATTTATGTGCAAAAGTATATGTGAGCATTAAATGGATTGACGAATGCAAAACCAGTTATACCCGTATTTTTCCATCCGCGGTAGGATTCATGTCTTACAAAACAAAAGGATCTATGGAAGATGATCTGAAGCAAAAAGAAAATATGTCCACTATGGAAATGCGTGAACATTTAAAGATATCCCGAGCAGAATTCTCAAGAAGGTACAACATACCGATTAGAACGCTCGAGAACTGGGAATCCGGAAAGAGCAAATGCCCGGATTATGTGAGACAGCTGTTAGAGCGAGCTGTCTTGGAAGATTGCGAGAAATAAGAAAAAGGAGAGGGTAGAATTATCCTCTCCATATTTTCAACACACTTTAATTATTTTATTATTCACCCGGCGGCTCAATCGTTTCGCCGTGGATATACTCACATTCATCTGTTCAGCACAGTATTCGAGCGTATGTTCCTTGCATCTCAATCGGAATAGCTTTTCTTCATCCGGTGTGAAATTACATTCTATCAAGAATCTGTCTATATCTTTCTTTGTGAACACATATAACTTCATGAGCATACCCCTTATTAATGCAATTAACGTTGATTCTGTGCAAGATACTCCGTGAGCTTCTGTTTTGTTTTTTTAACTCCTCGACATTATTCCCACTGATCTGACTGTCCAACATGGTCGACAACACTTCCAGAATCAATGAATCACTCTCTGCAATCCTCTGGAGACTCTCGTAATCTCGTTTGTCATGCTCTTCCAATCTTTCCACTCGTTTGTTAAGTCGGAATGCCGGTGTAATCCACTTAAAAATTACAGCCGCCGCCCCTCCGACAATAGACACCCCTCCGCAGATAGAGAGGAAAATCTGTACAAATTCTGATATGCTCATTTATTCTCCTTTTCCCAGTAATATACCGGAATCTCATTACCGGAATCCCATGTGTCAAAATATTTGCCATCTTGTACCGTCACTACATGACCGTCTATGCAGAGGATGTATGTGCCTGTCGGATGGTCTGCGCAAAAGTCGTTGACTGTATAGATATATCGTTCTGACTGTTCAATTAGCTTACGTCTGTACCCACGTTTATAGAGATACGCGCCCCAAACGTAATTAGCTGATGGCATATCCGACAGAGCACACGCCTGTATCATTAATCCGGCGAATACTGTTTCCCAGTCGAACCCGGTTGCTTTACATATTGCCCGGACAGCACAATCTCCGACTCGATTACCGGCAGGATTCGGATTGTAATATTCCCATCTATCCATTAGTCAATCCCCTTTACTGTCTTATATCTCTTTGCCGCTCCTCTGGCTTTTGCGGCGTTCTGGCGGTTCCACTTAGCAATCATAAGTCGGTCTTGCAGTTCCCTCAGGTCATTCTGCTTGCAATAATCTTTGTATGCAGCATTTTGTTTCTGTAAAAGATAAGACTTCCGGTCAAGGTCTTGCTGAAGTGCAAATCTTGTCTGTTCGTCATTACAGTTATCAACCGCCGCTTGCATTCCAAGAACTTCACGCTTCGTTTTGCGGATTCTTCGCTCATAAGTGCGTTGCCGCTGTTCTTTTTCGTACTGTTTGCCTTTGTCAACTTTGTCCTGTGCCGATAGTTCTGCATAAGGATTAAATTCCCCATCACTGGCTCCAAAACTATGCCGACAGTTGACTCCTGACAGTCCGCTTGCTGTCCCATATCCAGTCAATGAAAACGGTGGAAATTTCTTACTCTTGCCAGAACGAGAGTATATCTTGCCTTGCCAAAACGAGTGATTCCCGGGGTTCTCGCCGCCGTCTCCCGTTCTGGCTCCTATGTGCGCACTGACCAAAACTAAGTCCCAGTCCATTTCTTCCATACGCTTTAGAGATATATCCCCCGTAGCCTGAGCTACGCCAGTTCTGACAGAACGTGCAACTGCGGTTTCAATCGTGTCTTTTCTGCCAGATGGATATGTGACCGTCACACCGTCACTCACAACGTTATTAACTGCCTCTTTGATGGCTTGCGTATACCCAATCGCCCCAGTCATCACATGGTTATATGCAAGGTCGCATTGCTCAATATAGAGCCTCTGAGCGGCACTTGCAGTTGTTCTGGTGAAGTTCTTCCACTCTCCCATGGTCGCAAGCATATTCCGCTCCATGAGTCTTATCATAGCCGGTGACTGTTCGAGCGGTACAGGGCTTAATCCTGCCGCCTTATATACCTTATCATCATAGTTCATTGCAGTGATTCCGGCATCTTCAAACGCTTCAAGAAGTTCCTGTTGTTCACGCTTGGTATATCTGGATAGTTCTGCCAGAATGTCCTCTAGCAGTTCACCGGATTCCTGTAGCGTTCTGATTCTCCATGCATCAGCATTGGTTAGAATATAATCCTCACCTCTGCCAATTCTTGCCATCATCCTCGACACGATCTCAGAGATGATATACTGATGCAGTTCTTCTGCTATCTGTTCACTGCCCTCTGTAATTTGTCGTAAATATTCTGGACTAAGCATAGTATATCACCTCTTTCAATAAATGTTGTGGTACATGTTTGGGTTTTTGCTGATTAACTAAAGCCTTCTTTAGTTAATTTAATCTAATACATCATTATTCCCACAAGGTAACAAGAAAACATCTTGAAAATCGCTATAATTATCTGATATTACTTTTGATAATGCAATTTCATTTACTTTAGACGCATATAAATAACCTAAAGAAGTTAAATGCCATCCTGTATTGCCAATTTGTGCTTCCAGTTTTCCTGTTTCAAAATATTTATTATAATCAGCATCTAAATCAACAAGAAATATTTTTCCAAAGTGTTCTTTATCATTTGCAAAAGTTCTAATCATTTCGTTTATAGCTTTTATATTATTATCGCTATTTCTTGGATATGGAAGTGTGAATAAAAAAATAGGTGCATTTGCTGATACTGTTCTTACTGCGTTGATAACCTTTGCATAACATCCATATTCAGTATCTGCATTTTGAGACATGTCAGTAAAATTAACATCTGTGATACTACCTAAAGTCATTTCTGAATCGTTAGCACCTAACGCAATAATATATGCCTGACATAAATTGTCGGGGTTAATTAATCTTGGGTAACAATATGTTTCTGATGTATCCATCCAAAGTTTGGATGTTACTCCACTTCTACCGAAATTTAGACAAGTATTTCCAATCCGTCTTGCGAGGTATTGTCCCCATGAATAATAAATATTTCTCCCTAAAGTTGTTTTCCCATCTTTTGATACAGTGTGCCCTACGGAAAGACTATCACCAATCAGTCCCCATTTTTTAAATAATGCAAATTCACACCCATCATATATATCATTAGGAGATTCAAGGGCGTTCACTCTTACTTGCAAATCAGATATGTCAGCATCTATGTTTTTTTTTGAAAACATGATTTTAGCAAAATAAGAAATGTCGGCATTATATGTAGAAATTCTTACATATTTTGCACTTTCTGGAATTTCCGTCTCATAAGTTCGTTTACCTGCTACTCCTACAATGCTAATATCAGGTAAAAACAATTTATCAGCATTGTAAAATGTAATAACCCACGACCATTCGCTACCGTTGCATTTTGCTGATATATATTTGAAGTTTTGACAATCAATATAGTCTGAGCAACGCGCATTTTCATCATCAGAATAAGCTATATACGTACTATCTGATGGACTAGCATTTAATATACCATGCATGTTCATTTCTATATCGAATTCAAATTTCTTCTGTACATTTTGTACATCTTCTTTATTATCAGAACTATTTTGTTTTAAAAAGTTTATGTCTTCATTAACAGGTATAACCTCAAAGAATTTTACTTTTTTATATACATCAGCAAGTGTTCCGTTTTGATTTACATAAATATATTTTGCGCCCTTTGGAACATCGACATCTAAATCTGTATATATAGTACTTTCATCATTTCCGAATTTACTAATCAGATTATCGTCCGAGCCATAGAATGCCCCTAAATCATAATCGTAGATAGCAGAAGCACTTTTACCGCTTACCTTTATTTTACGAATGTAACTTGGAATATTTTGCTTAATGTAACAACTCGAATCTGAAACATATTCCGTTTTATTTACTAGATTAATCAGTTTCCCAGATACTACTTCTGTCGCATCTACCTCTTCAAAACTTCGCAATTTGGAATCATAATTAGCTATATCTTCCTTTAGTGAATCAATGCCCTTTTTGTTCTGCTCGATCTGCTGCGCCTGTTCTGTCGTGGCTCCGGGCTTGACTGGATTCTTTTCAAGGTACTCATTTACTGCATTCTTGATTTCTTCCGGTGAAATCTCCCCGCCTATTCCTTTTAAACATAATTCGTATAAATACTTCTCTTTTCGCGTGATTGGCTTCGGGAGTTCGCCCTTGTAATCGCCTGTCAAGTACGCAAGATATTTTTCTTCCCTTGTTACTGGTTTATCTGCCATCTTTTTACTCCTCTCCGAATAATGTTGGTTCCTTTGGCTCGGCTTCTTTGACCATTGTTTTTGCATCGCTTTCCGTCATTCCTTCGAATTTTACAAAATACATCCATGCCGGAACCTTACCAGTAGTCACATACTGCCACCATCTTGCACGGTCGTTTTCTCTGACATACAGGATGTCTCCAAAATCATAATTGACTTCATAGGTTCCAACAGGTGCAAGTCCGTACAGGTCAGCGTAAACGTTCAGTGCGTAGATAACTTCGTCCAGGCAGGATTCCAGTTTATCCCTTACATCCTTGATAAACTGTACTGTCCTCTGCTGTTCTGCTTCTACTCCCGTAGCCGTCTGAATGCCGCTAGATTCGTTGAAAACAAAATACCCGTTAGAGAATCCAATCTTATATCCCAACTGGCTTAAAAGGGCATTTATGCCGCTTATACGAGTATCTGTGTTGAGCTGTGGATTGATTTCTTGGTAGAACTCTTTTTCGTCCTGTCCGAATACATTTTTGACAAAATGTGGTAAGCTCATCTCATTGCGTCTGTTCTCCATACCCTGTGGTGACATGGCTGCTACAGGCGTACCGCTTGGCATCAGCAGTCTATCATCTGCCAGAACAATCTTCTGAGAATCGAAAATTTCTCCGGCATTACGGCTGTATGCAATATCCAAATCCTTTAATTCCTCAATGGCTTCGGCAAATATCGGCAAGCCCAGTGGCGTACTGATATCCACATTGTTCGCCTGCGGTGTTCGGAGTATTCCGTACAGAGGTCCATCTAGCTTCTCGCCATTTGCTTTAAGTATCGGCGGTGTATCTGTCATGAGGTCGGCCCACTTGGTCTGTTTAATGTCGATTCTGTCGCCGATTGACTGAGGAGACTTTGATACATAGGCTCTATTTGATACATAGTACGGATAAGTCGTCACACCGTCCACGGTAGTTTCAACAAATCTATGATATTCAAGCCTTGTATAGTATTTCCGACCAACAGTATAACAATCCTTGAATATAATCCCTTTGATTTCTTGGTTATCATAATCTACAATTATCACATCTGCCGGAGTAAATACATCAAGGCTCTCCCCATTTGGTTTAATAAAAACTGTTCCATAAGCACAGCCATATTCTACCCAGTGACGGATTTGAAAATATACCTTGTCGATCTGTTCCTGTAGCCACGTAGCCCTTGCAGAACCGTCTATCTGAATGCCGATCGCCAGCGTTGCGAGCCGAGCTGTTTCTGAGCAGACAGATTTAGCAAAATTGATCGTCTTGATATTATTCTTATCATCCAGCCATTCCGGCGCACCTCTGTAAATGTTCGCGCACCGGTTAATCAGCGATTCCATCTCTGGAAATTCTGCTGCCTGAATGTTGAAGTCCTCTTCGGCTTGTTTTTTGAATATCATATTAAACCACCTTTTTAGTGTTGTTATAAGTCCCATTTAATCACCTGAATTAACTGATTTCAGCACATTTCTGATAAACTCTATGTCTTTATTGAAATTCTTTATATCTTTGTTCTGTATCTCTACTGGTTTATCATTCCACAATTCTCTTCCAGCTCTTTGACCTTGGAAGAACTGGAATTTGTCCAGAATTTCCAAACATTTAAATATGTTTTCTTTACTATTCATTATGCACTATGTCCTCTTCTCATCGACAATGGACTTGTCGCATACCTGAGAGAATCTATCCAGTGATCGTTACCATCTGGATAATCTGCGATAACTTCTCCATTGCCATCTACTTCATGTTCATAATTGATAATTTCCTTGTATGCTCTCGGCGTTCGTGCCGGATCAATGACTAATGTTCGGCACTGTAACCACTCAAAAGTATATTTGCGGCTTCCCGGTGTAACAATAGCCCTACGTGCTGGAAGCCCTGCATCTCGGAAGTCAATAATGCTTTCTTCTTCATCAACTCCGCAAGATATTGAATAATCATCGTATCCCTTTTGTTTTATCTGGCCAGCCATTACTGTATTTCGAATTTTACATCCGCCAAGCTCATCCAGCAGGATAACTTTGTCCTGATTAGGCACATAAGCCACACGAATAAACGCTTTGGGATCCGGGTACCATCCCCAGTCTTGTCCCTGATAGATACTTTGATACTTCTGAATTTCTTCGTCTGGAATCGTTCGGATTTCCAACAACTCAAAGATATTTGTACCGAGTCCGACAGGTAATCCAAGATATTCATGCTGATAGGCTCTTGGATTTGTCTTTTTAAGATGCTCCGCATCATCAAGGAATTGTTGACCAAGCCATTCAACAGGAACTGATCTGTAATCACTCTTATGCCTGTAGCTATCGTCTCGTGGTTCTTCTACGTACACATTTGTCCAGTTACTCCGGCTAATTGGCGGATTGAATGTCTTAAATACAACAAACTTACTGCCACCTCGAAGGACTGACTGCTGCACTGTACGAATTTCTTCAATGCCCGAAAATTCGTCAAGTTCCTCGAACCAGAGATACTTGAAATATCCCTTGCTTGTTTTAATAGATTTAGTCTTTTTTGCCTTGTCCAGTCCTCTGAATATGATCTTCTGTCCGGTAGGCTTATAAGTGTACTGCATAGGGCTTACACTGGTGTCCCATAGTTCATTGGCTCCGAGCGCGTCAATTCCCCATGCTATCTGTTCATAAACGGATTCTCGAAGTGTGTTTCCAACTTTACGGAAAATAACGGTATTTGACATTATGCCGTTCTCTGCGTCCTGCATCATCAGGAAAGGAATCATAACACCCACGAAAGACGACTTCGTGGATCCACGCCCACCATACAAATCATAATAAGTGTGTTTTCCGTCCAAAATGTCCCAGAACACATTGTAAAAGGCAGGAGCTATAATTTCATTCAGATTAATCGGATTCTCATTCATTCTGTTTCTCCGGCCTTGGAATATTATTTACAATCGTAATCTTTCCATCTCCAGAATCATCATTTTTCTTGTCAGCATCCCATCCCTTAAAATTATTTCTCAAGCTGAACTGAGCGCCATTTGAACCGTCACGATCAAATAGCCTTTCCTCTGCGTACTGTTCTACCATACTCTTCGCGCGCGTTATCGTGTTACAAAATTCCTCTTTTCCTTGATATCTTAATAAATCCAATCTGCTTGTAAATCCTAATGCGAGAGCTAAACCAGTTACTGTTGGAGGCTTTCGATTAATAACCACCGGATTTCCAAATTTATTCAATACAGTTTTTCCATTATCATCTTTTAATATTTCGCCTTCGCATTCTTTGAAATAGGCGTCAATTTTTTCTTCAATTTCGTTCACTGTCTTATATATTGGTGGTCTTCCTACCTGTTTTCCCACGTTCTCACCTCCAGACATAAAATGTCCTAGCATAGTTATAGTTATATATACTATAATACCACACTAGGGCGCACGTAGCTCTCTACCACTTTTATAAATTTTTAAGTTTTTTAAAGTCTGCCAATTAATTTGGCCAGATGATAATATTCCGCCATGACCTTACGTTTGTAGCCATAGAAGTCATTTTCCGTTGCGGGAACTGTCCTGATCTTTTCCATCGTCCGATATCCGATACTGTTCACGATACTGTCATAGATTTGCGATTCAATGCCGGGTGCGTATTTGATAGATACCTGCAACAGATTGTATTTGTCACTCTCGTTAAGATTCCGTAAATGACTTTGTAATGTCGGTATATCGTCCGGCGGTACTCCGTAATCAATCAGTGTTGCCTTTCTTAACTTCATTTATTTCACCTTCTTCATTCAAGTTCCAGTCACATGGCATGCCTCGAAAACATTCTGGACAGTGCTCGTAGAATCCGCATCCTTTGCAATCTGCTGGCTGTCCAGTACAATATTGCTGTAATACGTGATATGCTGATATAGCAAGGTTTGGCGTTATGTCTGGTGTAGGTTTGTTATTCATTTCTTCATCTCCTCCAACTTCTTCTCAGCTTCCTCGTGGGTGAGAAATACTATTCTTCCAATATCTTCTAAACGGTAGCAACTTTCTCCCATATCTTCTTTGCCTATTGCGTCAAACCTTACAGTACGTTCATTTTTGTAACATAGAAAATGAATTTCTGAAACAGTCATCGGAATAATCGGTTGCTTGGCTCCGACATTCACTCTATAAACCGTGTCTCCGATTTTACACGGTAATCTCACAAGCAAGCCCTGTTCTTCTAAGTCTTCGTAAGTGGCAAGTTTATCAAGAGCTTTCTCTAATTCACATTTGCTACAATCATATTCAATATCGTCACAAATATTTTTGCAAAGTTTATCCCCGCATTCCCTAATTAAAACTGTGTTCGCAATAGAATCTTTGTATCTTTCTGTTAATCTCTCCATCTACTTCACCTCTTCCATCTGACTTTCTACAGTATCTGCAAGTAACTTCAAGGACTTAATAAATGAGTCCGTCAATGCTGTTCTGTCTGGGTATTTAGCGAACGTTCTGACAAGTTTTACTGCATCCTTGATTTTTTCTTCATCTTCGACGATTTCGGATGCTTCATACACTGTCTTTTCAACATAGTTGTAAGTAACAATCTTACTGTCGTAAAAATTCAATATGTTTGGAAACGGAATTACGATAGGGTTTAAATGGTTTTCTCTCGCCCATGTGAATCCCTGAAGCTTTGCCATTTTCAGAACACTCAAATATTCTTCCTGTGTCTTTACAAACACGATTTTTCCAGTTAAAATAATCATTTCTCCACCTCTTATCGCTTACTTTTTATCGCTTGTTTTCATCGCTTGTTTCTGTAATTTCTCTCAAGCAGGCATTCCAACCAACCGCAATAATATCTTTTTGTGATTCTACATTGTCATTCGGAACGATATACTCTTTTTTCTCCGGCAATGGCTTCAATGGACACCATTTAGGTCTTGATTTGCTTTCGTAATCATAATGTTCTTCTGTCATCAGAATTACATCATAATCTAAACAATCAGCTAATTCACAATAACCCACATATTCAAGTTCACCGCAGTATGAAATTCCGAACGGGCAATCATAGCAATTTTCTGGTGCGTCTATCACTAATACTGATTTACTCATACGCTTCACTTCCTCTCAGCATCAGACTTAAAGTATTGTACCCCGGGACACAATTAATAAATTCCTTCTGGTCAGAACTAATACTTGTGCCAATTTCCCAAATTTTGATGTATTTAATTAATTCGTCTGCATCTATTAAGCGCATTTTTCATTTCTCCTTTTAATCACTCGCCATGAAATTACCGAGGCATAACACACATGCTATAATATTAAGCACCAGAATATCCCATTTCTGATTGATTATATTCACAACAATGCATACAGCGTCTGCAATGCCTAAAACTAATGAAAAATATTTACTCATTGTTTTCATCCTCCCATACTCCCAACAACCGCATTCTCTCATACAGTACAGCGACGGTCTTGCGCCTGTATCCGTAAAAGTCTTTCGGGTCCATCGAGATATATCTTTCTTTGCTGATTTTCCTGTAACTTTTCCGGTGCAAGATATTCTCAACAACCATATCCGCTATCACCGTGTTCTTAGGGCAAGCTGACAAGGCGGCGCTGGTAAGCAGGTATCCGTACTCTGCCGGGAAGTCTTTCAGCATCGTGTTTAATTTTTCAATGTCCTCTGCCGGAATACCGTAGTCTTTCAGCTTTTTATTCCTTGTCAGCATACCGTTCTCCTTTCTATTCGTCTGGATGGTGTTTGTCGTACATGATCGCCACACATACAAGACTAACCACTCCAAATATAGTTCCAAGGGTGAATCCTAATAAGAATGTAATCATACTTCCACCTCCGAATCTTCTGGCATCTGAAAGACCATTTTATTCATAAGTGCTTTTTCAATAGTTTCAGCCAAAAGTTCATTTTCTTTCGATGGTGGTGCTTCTGCGAACGTCTTTCCAATATTCGGAACTGTCATTGGAACTAACTCTGTGTCCGCATAGGCTTCCTGAATCATATCCAGTACTTTCATGGCTTTTGCTTTGGTGGAATATTCTCCGAGCAAGCAACACCATCCCATATCTCTTCTTGCGCTTATTACTCCACCCGAAACTTCGATATCGGGTAAAAATTCAAATGCAACTAAAACTTCCTTATTCTGACTTCTGATTAACATTTTTCATCCTCACTTTCTCATATAATTCAAAATATTCTTCCAATGTTTCTGGCAGTTTGATACAATCTGGCTCATAAGGTTTTGGATATACAGTATATCCGCACTTCGGGCATTTGATTTGTGGTGTAAAGTCCATGCTCCATTCCATGTTTCCACCACATTTTCTGCAACGAATGTATCTTTCTACTTTCTTTGGCTTCATTTTGAAAAATGAAGTGTAATTATTATTTTTCATTTCCATCCTCACTTTCCCCATGTAAGTAACTGGCACGCTATTGTGCAGTCTTCTATGATTAATTTATCCAAATGCTACCTGTCCGTTATTCTCCGGGATTCTTTAATACAATCCCTAACTCTTCTTTAATAGCGTCTACATAATCAATCCATTCTGCCAGACCGTCATTGATATAATCAGCAGCCCGGTCAAGTCCATTTCTAAATCTCTGACAGCGTTTCTCGCCAAAACCGAAATCATCATGCAGAACGTCGATTGACAATATTACAAATGAATCCGCTATAACCTCTTTTATCTTTTCTGACGCTTTATCAAGGTCTTTTACTGCCAGAGAGGTATGTATCCCGGTCGCACCCCGGAACTTGCATTCCTGTTCGAGGGCTTCAATCCCGCCCTGTTTGACAATTCGTCTGGCAAGGTCAAGCCCGTCCTCCCTGCCTCACTCATATTCACGCATTTTATTCATTGTGTTAGACCTCCACTCTTTTTTTAGTTTTCCCATCCAACAGTCCTCCTTATTTTCTGAGTCAGAATGTCAAACTGTAAGAATAATTCCCTATCCTTACATTTCCTTGCTTTTATGTCACAGTCATAATCATTTATCTGATATTTCCCTTCTAACAGATCGCCATTATCCAGATATCTTTGAAAGACTCCTTTAGAAATCCCGAACCGTTCCAAAATCTCTATTCTGCTCATACTGTCGACGAATGTACCATCTGCTGTAACAATGTCATAAAGTTTCATTTTATCTCCTTGTTTATCTTTCTTATTCCGTACCCAACTGGAGTATATGCCCTGTCGGTACTGGGGTGGTTTGTTCTGAGTAAACCATCATCAATCAACTGATTGATATGTTTCCAGACCGTAGCTCTCCCGGCATCTACCTTTTCAGAAATCTCCGTAATCGACGGTGCATATCCAACCAGTTTGATATAACTGACGATATACATATAAATTTCTTTCCTGAGAGCCTGTCCCTGTTCGTATCTATTCTTTGTGTTGTACATTCTTTCTCACTTCCCTCTGTTTAGAATCTAATAGCTTATTAAAAGCAACTAGACAATTCTTAATAAACTGTTTATCATTATTATCAGGGCACATTTCCGCATACTCTCTAAGTTCTATCAGACGATCAGTGGCCTGCTTGGAATATTCATCTGTAAGTTCGGCTAAATAGAAATCTTTTATAGTTTTCCAGAATTCAGTCATAAATTTTTGAATATACGGAATATCCTTTGCTTCTACTTTTATTTTTATCATCTCCTTTGAATATTGTATACAATATACTGTATACGCTCTATTTAATTTTATTTTATAAATATAATATATTTATATTATTTTAATATAAGTAACCCACAGTAACCGAGATGTAACCGTACTAATTCGTGTAAACCATTGATTTTACAGGTAGGTAACCGAGTAACCGAGTAACCCTGACTTTCTCATATAGGGGAACTTTTACACTCAATATGCACATATAAATACTCGTATATATATATGCAGAATCAAAGGTTACCTAGGTTACCCGGTTACCTTTTGGACGAATTGTTTATCAATCAAACACAATATCGTCCGTAATCTCAAAATTATCATTGCAATTCACGAATCCTTTTGGAATTTCGTCTACAATTTTCAAGAACACGCATTTAGTGACAATTCCATCCAGTTTCTTCGCCTTGGTCGGATAACCTCTGCTGTCGGTTTCCACAAGCCCCTTCTTAACAGCCCATGACAAGAATGCCTTTCTGGAGAATCTTCCAATTTTGCACAGATCATCAAACGCTGCGCTATAAATTATTGCGGTTGATGTCTTCTCTACCGGATCATTGTCAATAATTCCCCATCTTTCTGTTTTGATATCTGGGTTATCATCGAACTTAATTCCGTTCATAGCAATCTTGTCAACCACGAACCAGTAAGCGCGTTCATTTTCAGACACCATTTCTTTCTCTGTCAGGAGACTCTTTGCAGTTTCAATGTCAATGTACTGACCATCATGGAATAGCTGATCTGTTGCAATCTTATCTGCTGCCAGAATGATACTCATAGATATACTCTGCTTCTGCATCTTGTCATCGTCCTGTATAAGCCCCTGATAGTGCTTTTGCAGGGCTTTTATATCATCAATGGACATTTCCTTGACTGCGTTCACAAAGTCGATTCCTGCATATCCGTAGTTCTTTTTAAGAGTATCTGCGGTAAGCTGTGGATCATCAAATATCTTTTCAGAACACTCGACCTCAATAATTCGGTTAATTGCTCCGCCTTGGCTGACGTATCCAGCAAGCGGACGCTCACCATTGGTCAGAATGCAGTTCTGCCAGCGGTTCTCCCGGCTCACGCCCAGTTCTTTATTAGAACGGCTTTTTCCTTTTCCTGAGCACAAATCGTATACAATCCCTTCAAAGTTATCCCTGATCTTGGCAGATACCTTGGAAGTATCATCCAGAATTAATGGAAGATTGTTGAGCATATCAGACTTTGCTTCCAGAGCCACATCTGTTGTCTTGAAGTCTCCTATGTATCGTGATTCGCCTGGATTCGCCCAGACAGAAGCCCCTAACATAAGTGTTACGGTCTTGCCGCCCTCAGTTTCTCCCCATAGGTCCACAAAAAATGGAAGGGCACCAACAAGCTTAATCAGAATACTGGCGAAGCTTGCAGCTAACATGATTTTGGGCTCTATTCTTCCAGTAGCACGAACCTTCTTCACGTGTTCATACCATTCTGTTCTGCTGCCGCCTACACTGATACTTTCATACAGTTGTCGGAACCGCATATCTCCATCGAACACAATATCCTTGTCATATGGAAGAAAATAATCCCTGATCCACCCGATTTTGCTAGAGGAATACTGAATGTTGATATAATCGTCATTTGCATTCTCAACGTCTGACAGATACCGTACAAGAAACTTCGCATTCTCTGAAGTTACTGAAATCCCAAGTGCAGATAATCCAACGATTTTAGTAGATGATGCAACCATGGTTTTCGGCACAATAACCTCGGACCATTTATTATTCCTCTTATAGATTAACTTTATCTGTTCTTCTCCGGTCTCCAGATTCTTCATTCGTTCAATCGGAAGTATAGGATGATAACAGGCTATAATGTCCGGCGATCCTGGATTTGTATTTGATATTCTGATTCCATCATCATCCGCCACCCAGTTGAGACATTTCATTCTGTCATATTCACAATCAGAGAAATTAGTCCACTGGTCCAGCATAGACAACGTCCTATTGCTTTTCTCTTCCTTAATCATCTGCTTCTGTACTTTTGTGTAAGCTTTAAGCAAATCCTCAAATTTTTTCTTTACGCCAAGCTCCTTGGCTCTGTCCAGAAGAGTCAGCGTAAGACGTGCCTTGTATATCTCGTCTTCCTGACTGAATATCTTGTCAAACACTTCTTCGTCCAGAATAGAATCCTTCGTGAGCTTGTTTATCATTTCCACTTTTAATCACCTTCTTCCAGCCCTGTTATGAATCCATGGTGATATAGTTCAAGTTGTAACCTGTTCCACGCCTCACACCATCCGTCAGACAATGGTTTCACCCTGTCAAGGATAGCCCGGTAGAAATCTATATCAGACAAGCATTCTTGCAACTCGGCCTTTTTCTTCCATTCTTCCTTTTGCCTCATTTCCATCTGCTTCTGATGGTGATATATTGCCATTCTGGAAGAAAAATCTGGTTTCTGGTAAGTTCCTCCAAGTATGGTAAAAGCTGTCTTAAAATCGCAATTATCCATGCTCTGAACGAATGTAAATATGTCACCTGCTGCACCACAACCGAAACAATAATAGCTATCTTTATAGATTTTCATAGATGCGGTACGGTCACCGTTATGAAACGGGCACCGAACAAACCCTGCTCTGTTCGGAACCATGCCATATCTGCTCAGGACGTCCCTCATGCTATTCTGTTGTTTAATTGTTTCTTTATCCATTTGACAGAATCTCCAAAATTCTTTTGCCGGTGTCTTTTTTGTCACAAAACAGAAATTCAACGCCATATTTCCGTTGCATTGTGCAGAGAATCTTATACAGAACGTCCCCATGCATAACTTTCTGCTCCTGATCTACCCAGATGCCATTCTTTTTAACTTTTTTCTTTGCCCGGGGATTCTCCCACCAGAGAACATCATCCAGTTTTTCAATTCCTTTTCCGTGCTCGCACAGGAACACAAGTTTTATTCCTGCTTCGTTTGCCCGGATAATTTCAGCACGGAATCTTTCATGCTGCTGGCACACATTTCCGCATAATTCAGAGAGATTTTGCTTTCGGTCAACAACCAGTCGAGGGTTGTCGTAATTCATGTAATCTCCGACGTAAAGCTTTGACACGAACCATTTTTCTCCTGCTACATCAAATGCTTTCTTAATGCCATCAATAACCTTCTGATGTTCCCTACTGTCAATTTGTATCATGCGAACGGAAACTCCTCGTCAATTTCATCTGGAATATTCATAAAACCATCCGGGTCTGTTCCTAGACGCGGTGTCTTTGACTTCTGCTGGTTCTGATTAGAACCTTTACTTTCGCCAAACTCAATTTCTTCCACGACAATGTCTGTCGTGTATACCTTCTGTCCATCACGATTGATGTAGCTACCGGTCTGAATTCTCCCGGATAAATCTGCTTTCGTTCCTTTAGAAAAATATTTCTCGATAAATTCTGCCGACTTTCCGAAAGCGATACAATTCAAAAAATCCGCTTTCTGATCGGAACCCTCTTTCACAAATCTTCTGTTTACCGCAATAGAAAATCTTGCAATAGATGTTCCATCATTGGTGTACTTGATTTCTGGATCACGTGTAAATCTTCCTGTAAGAATTACTTTATTCATGCCGTTACTCCTTTTTCCGTATGCTGTTTATCATAGTCAATTAACATCTTCAGACATTTCTGACCTTTTTCCTTGGTAAGAGACTTAATATCTCTTACTTTAAATCGAGTCTTAATCTGTTCCAAAAGCTTAGCTTCCGGGTACTTATCAATAATGTTTTTAATTGACATAGTAGCCTCAGAACTAATCATCTCGGTTTCTTTTGCCGGTTCCACTTTCCTGCCGGACGTTTTTTCTTTCCCTCCTGTGTTGGTAGAATCACTGTCTTTGTTATCATCAATACAGAACAGCCCGTTTAAAGCGTATTTTCTGGCATAAGATGAAGCTGCACCTGTCACCTGCGAAGAATCCATGCCTTTCTTAGACTCTTCTTCCCTTGCATAAGCAATGGTTGTAATCTCGCCGGTGTCTTCGCAGTCGTTCAGATGAGCTTCTGCTCTGACATATATTCTGTCTCCAACAACTTCCATCCGATCTGTGACGCTTAACACAGTCTTTGTTTCTGCCAGAAGCGGTTTTACAGCCTCCAGAATATCCTCACAGCTCCTGTATTTGTATTTACCGAAAGAATTGTACTGTCCCTTAGGGGCTTTCAATTTTGACTGAATAATACCCAACTTCTCATATATATTCACTTCTATTCCTCCTTGTCATAAACTACATGTTTACTACTCTCAATAATCAGCAAACTTGCAATATCCTTCATAGACAAAGTTGATTCATTATAGATTTCGACCAGTGCGTTGTATGCGTCTGATGAAACCTTTACAACCTGATTGTCTTTTCCGGTTACCAGTTGTTTCTTTCTTGCTGGAATACGGATTTCAAATTCACTCATTCGTTTCCTCCTTATACGATTTCTGAGCCGTTAAAAGCCCATTTAAAGCCTGTACATAGTTTGCTAGCATTCTTGCCTTGTATGATTCTTCAATGGGGTTATCCGGGACTGTGGCAAGCTGTATATCAATCAATCTCAGAACCTCATTAATCCTCTCATCCATGTTCACACCGCCTTGAAAAAGCAGTACAGGTTGTCTGAAGCATCTCCGAACTTCTCTCCATCGATGCCTTCAGCCTTGTGATATTCCACATGGTCCAGAGACATATCGCAGTTCTCATAGTCCAAAATGTGATCCCCTCTGGATTGAAGTTCTCTGAGCAGCTCATTAATACATCCTGCTATCTCCAGACTGGGAAGAAGTTTCATAATCGCTATCTGTTTACTCATTCGGACACTTCCCATCTATCAGAAGTTCCAACAAGAAAGCTTTGATTATTCTGAGACTTTCGCGGCTTGCATTCTCATAAAATGGGTTGAAAGATACGTTTTGGTACAAATCCCACTTAAACACGTCTTTTGGAAGGCAAACATCTTCTTTTCTTTTAAGCCCACATACTCTCATGCCATAAATCGAATAACTGAATTCGACATTTGCTGCCGGAACTTCGTTCACAACTCTTTTACAGAGTTCGTAAATTTCATCAATCTCTTTCTCAAACATCTTCTTATCCTCCTTATTTCCTACTGCCAGTCTGCTTTCATTTGGCGTACTGCCCATGCTGCCGAGATGCCAAAGAAGATGTTTAACCAGATAGGTATATTCACATATTTCCCGGCAAGCATATAAACAGCAATTAGCATATACTCTTTCATTTTATTTCTCCTGCAATCCACACAAGGTTGCTCGCCACCAGTGCGGCGACTGTCACAATCCATGCAGTGAACCATCTTTTTGACTTTTTCTTGTTTTCTTCGACAATTTCAGTCGCAAGTGTTACTTCGATGTCAGTCCATGTTGGCTGATTTTCGTTTCTAATTTCACTCATATCGTGCTAATTTCTCCTTATTTTTTCTTATTTGTCTTTACAATTAGCAGATAGAGAACTATAATGTATCTATCCACTAAGGTGTTTTAGTGGTGCAAAGCTCCGGGGCGGAGGCCCAATCTCCCTCCGGGGCACTCACTTATTAAGAGCAGCCTTACCTTTCCAGACATGTCCAGTCACTTCATAGACTTTCCTAGGGCTTATGATGTATGTAATTCGTCCACCGGAAAGGCTTTTTGCTGGCTTGTTATTCTGCACAGCCACTCCAATTGGCAACCATCCGTACACAATCCCTGCCCGGATTGCTGTTACAGGAAGTCCGATCAATTGGCTCGCGTCGGCTACGGTCAGAATTTCTGACGAGAATTCCGGCATCTGTGGAATGCCTGATATGATTCTTGCAACCTCTGCAGCGAACTGATGAACTTCTGCATTTTCTTTGACGTAAAGGTTTACTTCTTCTGGGGTCATAATTATTCACCACTTTCTTTTTATTTTACAAAATGCTTTTCCATCAGGTCGGCAATCATAAGGTACTCTTCCGCAATTTTGCCCTCTCTGGTATTTTTTACCTGTTCGCGGAACTCTGGAATTGTTCCTAAGAAACAACCGCAAGATACTCTGATCTGCTTATCTTCGCACTGAAAGAATGTAGTTGTACGGAACTGAGTGCCGAAACCATGAATGGTTGTATAGTCTGCATTGCCATAGACCTCTGCATTGCCGGAGACCCTTGCATTGCCGTAGACCCCTGCATCGCCGTAGACCCATGCATTGCCGGAGACCCTTGCATTGCCGTAGACCCTTGCATTGCCGGAGACCCTTGCATCGCCGGAGACCCATGCATCGCCGGAGACCCCTGCATCGCCGTAGACCCATGCATTGCCGGAGACCCTTGCATTGCCGTAGACCCTTGCATTGCCATAGACCTCTGCATTGCCGTAGACCCCTGCATTGCCGGAGACCTCTGCATCGCCGTAGACCCTTGCATTGCCGTAGACCCTTGCATTGCCGTAGACCCTTGCATTGCCATAGACCTCTGCATTGCCGTAGACCCATGCATCGCCGGAGGACTGTTCAAGGTTTTCCTCTTTCTCAATCCACCCACCAGTTTCTCCCTCTTCTACATCTCCAAATGATATAAGCGCCTTGATACGGAAAAGCTTCTTTCCAAAGATGTTGATTTTTGACTCTGCTGTCAGTTCGAATTTTTTCATTGATTGGTTTTCCTCCTTGTATTTTCCTTGATGTAAGCATCAACTTCGCTCATATATTTACTCCTTTCATTATTGCTTCAATTCTTACCACCCTAGCACTAAACGGATTAAAACTGTTGTCACACTTGCTACAATTGCTGGAATCACATATTCCATAATCGGATGGCGTTTCATATTTTTTACCTCCTTACTTTGCTTTTATCTCTTAATACGATTTTTATTCAACCTATTGTATTTCCTTTCCCCTCTACCTATAATGCATTTACAGGCACCGACATGCCGAGTATAACGAAAGGGGAATTATATGGTTGAAACAATTACACGACTGTATCATTGCCACAAGATTCACAAACACGTGACTGTTTATGAAGAGTATGAGGTTTCTGATAGCGGTCGCCACCTACTGCGGTGTTCATGTCCATATCATCAATACACGGAAATGAAGCCGCACTGTGATGGGTATAATGACCATGGTTTTCAATGTGGTTATGCAAAAAATCAATAACCAGGCTCACTAACTCATCTGGTCGCTCACTTGGCGATAGGTAACAGTAAAGCCGAAGGTCACATTTGCAACAGTCTCCACCAGATTCTTTGCAGTGTTGACTGACGGCTTTATTAAATTGTAATGCGTCCATTTATTCTCCTTTCCGGTAGCATTATTGCGACTGCTGTGTAAAAAAAATGTCTATTGCTTCATCCCTACTTAAAGGAACTGCGTTTACAATTCCGTGAATTTCACCGATTGTAAACTTCTCGCCGCCGTCTTTCAGCTTGCGGTAAAAAGTACTTCTGTCCATACCAATTGCGCTTGCAACAGCTTCTTGCGTATTTCCATGCTCAACAATTTTACCTTTAAGTCTTGCTATATTTACAATCACAAGTTTTACCTCCTTTCCAGTAGCATTATTGCGACTTTGTGATTATATATTACCTCTTGCAGTCGCATTTGTCAATACTAAAAATCGCATTTTTGCAATTATTTTTGTTGCATATTTGCATCACTTGTGGTATTATAATTTCAAGGAAAGGAGGTGTGGAAAATGTCGGAAACTGGTGAACAAATGAAAAAAAGAAGAAAACAGCTTAATATGAGTGCTGATGAGTTGGCTGAGAAATTAGGAGTTTCAAGATCAACTATATTTAGATATGAAAAGGGTGATATTGATAAAGTTCCTGCTGAATACATAGATAAGTTAGCGAAAGCACTTAGCACAACGCCCGCTTACCTAATGGGATGGGAAGAGAATTTGGAAACAAACACGGATTTTATTCCAAAGATGATGTCAAATCCGAACATCGTTGAACATGTTAAGTTGCTGATTGAATTAAGCGAATCTGATAAGAAAAGCGTTTTCGACATGATTGAATTTCTTCATAAAAAAGGCAGGGATTAATTCCCTGCTTTCTTAATACCCCCATTGTTTCTTGAACGAAATAATCATGTTGTATAAAAACTTCATAAATTTTTCGCTATGTATATTTTCTATTAGTTCAATAATCTCTTTCTTATAATCCATAATAACCCTCCCTATCACAACTACCACCTACGCTACAGTATATGTCCGGCCGTGGGAAATAGAACCGAACATTAGTTCGTTTTGCTATTATACCATCTATTCCGACTCTTGGCAACTGCCAATGATATACATGAACTCTCACTATTTTATAGAAAAAAACATTTCTTATTCATCTAAATCACTCTATTTCGTTCTAAATCTTTACAATATGCTCTTAAAATGATAAAATAAAAATACCACGAATAACCGTACTTTACGTAACATTGCAAAATCAGCGGCACAAAATACATAATCCGCATGAAAAGTGCGAAGCGTGGTGAAAATCATATCAGGAGGGTGTTTATCATGAATGAAAAGAAAAAATATTGTAAGCACTGCGGAGAACTTATTGACGACGACTGTGTAGTGTGTCCTAAGTGTGGAAAGCAAGTAGAACAATTAGCTTCCAATAACAGAGATATTATCATTAACAATTCTGCATCTTCCTCTGCGTCCTCAGCAGCAAGTTCGGGTACACCGTATATAAAACGGAAAATGCCATGGTATCTAAGCTGGTTTTGGATTTTAATATTGGGTGCTTGTTCTGGCGGAATATATTGGATTGTTGGAATTATAATGAGATCAAATTGGAAATCACATAATTAAATAAAAAAACCGTCCCGGTACGCCAATGCCGGGGCGGCGTTTATACATCTCCGGAGAGATGCTATATTCTGGCAAGACATATTGTATCATCTTCGGAGCAGTCGAACAAGACAGAAAATTTGTTCGACTGTTATTTTTATACCTAAAAACAGCTACATAAAGAAAAGAGGAATAAAAATGGCGAAGAAAAGAAAGAAATATCCAAAATTACCGAATAACTTCGGCTCTATTCGGTATCTTGGCAAGAACCGGAGAAACTGTTTCGCAGTGCATCCACCAGCTACACCGGACGATACTGGCAAGCTAAAACGCCCACCGGCGATCTGCTATGTAGATGACTGGATAAAAGGTTTCACTGTCCTGACAGCATACAAAGCCGGCACGTATCAACCCGGCATGGAACGGACTCTTGAGGTATCTCCTGCAACGGACATAGATACTCTTATAAGCCGTTTGATTGCCGACTACAATACAATTAAGGGAGTTGAAGGAAAACACCCGGAAATCAAAAAATTGACGTTCTCAGATGTATATGAACAGTTTTATACGTGGAAGTTCTCAAAGGGTACAAAGCTGTCATACAGTTCGAAAGAAGCATACCGGACAGCTTATACGAACTGTACTGTTCTGCACAATCGCATATTCGAAGATTTAAAGGCTCCTGATATGCAAAAGGTTATTGATGATTGTAAGCTGAAAAAGCAAAGCCAGATGGCTATTTTGACTCTATTTAAACAGATGTACAAATATGCCGTATACTCAGAAATTGTAACGGAAAATAAGGCGTTATATGTCCATGTCAATGCTGATAATGACACCGAACATGGAACGCCATTTTCTGATCAGGAGATGCAAGTGTTGTGGAATAATACCGACGATCCAGAAGTGCAGCTCATTCTTATCATGTGCTATTCTGGATGGCGAATTGGTGAAGTGCTAAAACTCACAACTAACTTGGAAGAAAAATTCTTTCAAGGCGGCATTAAAACAAAAGCCGGTAAAAACAGAATTGTCCCGATACATCCTGCCGTATATCATTTTGTCGAACAGAAAGTACTGACACAAGATGGAAAATTATGCGTGTATACTCAGCAGCATCACAGAAAAGCATTGTTCTATCCTACACTGGAACGTTTAGGAATAGTCGGTAATCCGAAGCACACGCCGCACGATTGTCGGCACACCTTTTCTGCTTTATGCGAAAAATACGGTGTCCGGGAGAATGACCGAAAACGAATGCTAGGCCACTCCTTTGGCGGAGATGTTACAAACGCTGTGTACGGACATAGGACACTGGAAGAACTTCGGACAGAAATAGAAAAGATAAAAGTTCCATTTGTGACTAACTGTGACTAACGGAACCCATTTTAATCTTTCTAAAATAACCGAAATATCATTATCGAAATGCCGGAAACCCTATTAAAATCAACGTTTTTAGCGATTTTGCAAGGATTTCCCACATTTCATTTTCATTATTCTAATTCTATGAGCATCCACCTGAAATAATGCCATGACCGCCTCCTGAATATTTTGGACCACTACAGGATTTCCTCCACCTTCCGCAGAAATCAGAACACCGGTCACCTGTATGGTTTCTGAATTATAGAAGCTCTGCCTGTCTTTCTTCTCATCTGTCATCAGGATAACCTGTACCTTTCCCACCCCTTCCGTATTTTCAAGAAATGCTTCAAGTTTCTCTTCCAGAACACTTTTTTGCATATCTTCACTCTGCTCTCCTGCCGTATTTTTCTTTTGCTGCTTACTGGATACAGGCATCGCCGCTACTGCCAGAAGTACTCCGATGAGCAACAGGATTCCCCATTTTGCCGGATTCATTTCGGACAATCTGGATACAAATTCTGTTTTCTTTAAGTCCCCACTCTTCCACCAGCGCATCTTTAAGCTCCTTTCTCTCCTCCTGAGAAATTTCTGTCTTCAGTACAAGGTTTGCCTGCGTCTCCTCCCCTTCTATATTTACTTTCACCTTATATACTTCTATGCCTCTTTTTTCCAGAGTTTCCCGGATTTTCTGTTCCAGTTCCAGTTCGTAACCTTTTTCCAGATAGACTTTCTGAATATTCTGAAATTCCCGGAGTTCTTTCTCTCTGTTTTCTTCAGAAAAATTATCCAGAAAACTTTCCGTCAGTTCCGAACCTTTTCCAAGAATGGAAAATATCGGGGTACTCATCATAAAAATCAGCAGCAGGCCCATAAAAAAGCGTACATATTTCTCATACTTCTGGTCAGGTATCAGATTCAGAACCGCAGTGAAAAAGATATAAAATACTGCCAGATTCCGAATCCATAAATACAGCTCTTCTTTCATATGTTTCCTCCGGCAATCTTTCTGTCAGTTCATCAGGATACAGAAACTACAACTATCAGGAATGTCAGCATGCAAAGTACTTCTGCTGTCAGCAAAAGCTTTAAAAGCATTGCACATCCCTCCCCCATTGTACTCAGGGCTCCCACAACTCTTTTGTCAGAAATTGGCTGTGCAATCGCAGCCAGAAAACGATAAACCAGAGAAAGACTTCCATAATGGATAATCGGTCCTGCTCCAATCAGCAACAGAAGGATCACGATTACTGCGCCAAAACTGTTTCGCACCATCACTGCACTGGTCAGCACTAATTCTGTTACAGCGGTCACTGCATTTCCAATGCCGGGAATCGCACTCGCTGCCTTGCCAACAGCAGAACGTTTCATGGCATCCATCACCGGGCTCACCATATTCCGCACAATCTGCAGACCAACAATAGCTCCCAGAAGAGTTTTCAACCCCCAGTTTACAGCTACATCCAAAAGTTCTGCCATTTTTGTAAGCATCTCCTCTTTTGACAAATAATTAACCATTTTCAGAAGCAAACTCAGGTTTACAGCAGGCAGAAACAGATTTGCAAGAAGCCACTGAACCGCCCAGATCATCAGCAAAATCCCTTCATAAAATGCAGCAGCCGTTGATGATCCGGTTGATGCAGCCACTGTCATAAAATAAGCCGGAGAAAGAACTTTCATGAAATCCATCAGTCCAAGAAGCCAGTTTGTAAGCGTACTTCCAAGCCTTGAAAAATTCTCCATAAGCATTGTAAACAGCGCAAGATAGACAATATAAAAGCTGATACTGCCAGCCTGTCCGTTTCCGAAAACATCAGCAAACTCTGCCAGCACCGCTGCAATAAAAATCACAAGTAAAAGTTTCAGTATTAATCCTTTTTCATTCTCCATATCCGAAAAAAAGAGACTGTACAAAAAGCTCCGTACAGTCTCTTTTGAAACAGGCTCCTCCCCGTTTATGATATTCATCAGTGCTTCCCTGACAGAAAAAACATGGTCATCCATAATCTCATCCAACATTTTCTGCACATCATCAATCTGTATCTCTTCCATTAGATTCTCCTGCAGGATCTGTACTGAAGAATCTTCTTTCTGCTCTGTCTGCGCAGCCGCATATACGGATACTATATGATTCTGAAAGAATGTAAGATATGACACTCTTCCCACCAAAAGTATACATGCCAGTATACACCAGTAACCTTTCCACAGATCTGCCTGTTCCCTGATACTTCTCTCTTTATCCTGCCTCATATCATAAACTCCGAAATCGTATCCAGAATTGCCAGCAGTACCGGCATACTCAGAACCATCACAGACAGTTTACAGAACAGGTCGATCTGTGTTCCGATCATCTGATATCCGGCATCTTTGCAGATTGCAGATGAAAACTGTCCGATATATGTGATCCCGATAATCTTAACCAGAACTGTGAGATAACTGCTGTCTATGGGGAAGCTTTCTCTCAGCCTGTTCATGGTTTCAAACAGATAAGAAACTTTTCCTGCTGCAAGACCAAGAATCAGAAAACCCGTCATCATGGTCACAAGTGCAGCAAATTCCGGTCTGGTTTCTTTTAGAATAAAACCAAGCATCATTCCGCAGATACCCATGATTGAAACTTTCACAATATCCATGCCATTCAAACCTCTTTCTGTTCTGTCAACTGCCATAACAGTTGATTTGAAATCACAGCACAAACAACTGCTGAATACTTTCAAACAGTTCATAAATATATGGAACAATCCAGAACAGCACCATCAGGAGCCCCGCCAGGCTTACCAGAAATGCCTGTTCATCCCTTCCACTGTGTTTTAGGATCTGGCAGAGAACAGAAACCAGAATCCCTACTGCAGCGATTTTAAAAATAAGACTTACCTCCACAGTCTCTCCTTTCCGGCTTCTGCTGCCAGATATAGCAAAACAGTAATCTACACAGTAAAGAAACAGATTATAAATACGTGCTCACCAAAAAAAAACAGCCACAAATATTCCGCCCAGTATTCCCATACTGCGGTATAATTTTCTTTTTTCACAAAAATCTTTCCTGAGTTCCCTGATCGCATATTCTGTTTCCTTTTCCATCAGATCCATCTGTTTTAGCTGCATATCCAGTCCAAGATAACCAAGCTGATCTCCCAGTGAATAAAATCTGTCTCTCTCTTCCTGCGAAAGACAATCCAGATTCAGACACTTTCCGGCCGATTCTCTGAAGATTGTCCCAAAGGAATCCCCTGTTTTTTCTTTCATTTTCTGTGCCGTAAGTATAAAAAATTCTCTGTACTTCCCTTCCAGTTTCCCGGAAGCACCTGTAAAGGCATCGTACAGAGATTTATTTCCATAACGTATTTCTCCTCTTAGGAGGATGATCATCCGTAAGATCATTTCCATCATCTTTTTGCGTCTGCCAAGTTCATTGCTCATGGCAAAACCGCAACCGACACCGGAAATTACAATTACACACAATCCTACTGTTCTAAGCATACTTTTCCATTTTCATCTAATACAGCTTTCAGACATCCTGCCTGATCATTTTTGTCCAGGATAATATAACGTTCAAATACTTTCTCGCCCATAAGCTTATAAAAGAATGGCTGATCCAGAACATCCTCCAGACAGCTTCCATGTGCAGTCGCAATCAGCTTACATCCACAATGGATCACTGAGTCAACTGCCTTGAAATCCTCTTCACAGCCTAACTCGTCCACTGCAACCACATCCGGTGACATGGAACGGACCAGCATCTGCATACCTTCTGATTTCGGACAGCAATCCAGCACATCTGTACGCATTCCCAGATCATTCTGAGGAATTCCCTGATAACAGCCTGCCAGCTCACTTCTCTCGTCCACCACACCTATTGTCAGACCCTGGGTATTGGCCCATCCATTACTGAGCTGCCTGATAATATCTCTGAGCAGCGTAGTCTTTCCACACCTTGGCGGTGAAATGATCAATGTATTTGCAACCCATTTCTCTGTACGGATATAAGGCATCACCTTATCCGCACATCCCTGAATCTCATGTGCCAGACGGACATTGATGCAGGAAATATATTTCATTCCCATGATCCTGCCCCGATCCAACACTACCTTTCCGGTCACACCTACTCTGTGACCACCCTGAACACTGATAAATCCCTGTCTGATCTCATCCTCATAAGCATACAGGGAATATCCTGTGACATATTCCAGTGTTTCTTTCAGATCTTCCGTTGTCACCAGATACTGTTCCTGACCCGGTTTTCGCAGAAAACACTCTCCTCCGTCATAAGTTAAAAACAACGGACGCCCTACACGAAGGCGTATCTCATATAATTTATCATAATCCAGCTTCGCATCCATTAAAAGATTCCGGATATTTCCGGCAAACAGGTTTTCAATCTGCTGCGCTTCTATATGTCTCACCTCTTTACACTTAATATATGTGGACAAACCGATTTTAGTACTCTTCCTGATAAGACTCTTCCATTTTTATCAGATTCAGCTTCAGAACCCGGTCTACCACATTTCCTGCATACCCCCTGTACGCATAAGCTCCTGATTCAAAGAGTACGTAAAGTTCATCCCCTTCTACAACAATCTGCTCGATCATCTCAGGCATTCTGTATGATCTTGCAGAATTTTCATTGACATACAGACGTTTATCCGACTGTTCATAAAAAACAATCCTGGATGGCAGAATACCAAAAGAATGAGACAACAACAGCTTATCGTTATAAAAAGCCATTCCCTGTGCCTGTTCTGATATTGTAGAATAATCCAGCGGAACCGCCATTTCAAACATCATGCCAAGTTCCTCATTAAAAGTATTCACCAGATCACCTTTTGAATCCACCGCATATCTCGCGATGGTGCTCTCTGTATATTTGTTAAAACATCCTACATACAGGCACCCCTTATAGAAAGTCATAAAAGAATCTCTCACGATTCCATAAAGACTACATGTCTGATTTACCTGCACAGGCATATGGTTATCCGCATAATTATAGTCACGCAGCACATCCATCTTAATGCTGATCGCCTGCGCGATTCCATTGGTATTTGAAGAATACCACAGCATATCATGTTCCTGATCATAGGCAAGTCCGCCTACATGAGGCAGACCTGGCAGGACTACCTCTTTGATAAATCTGTGAGTTTCTTTGTTGATCACATAAATAACAGAGTTATGTTTTTCCGTATGACAATAGGCACTTACAAGTACATACTCATCGGTCACTGCAAGTCCCTGAGGAGTCATGGAAGTACATACCGCCTGTTTTGTACCCTCTGCATTCAGGAATGTTCTTGTATATCTCAGTCCGGGAATAATATAAGTTCCGTACTCTTTTTCTTTTTTTCTGCCCTCAAAGGCAAAGGTATTTAACTCCTCCTGCTGCGACAGCATCTGTATCTGTCCACGTAATGAATACACTGCAGCATCCTGGTTGGTTACCGGATATTTTGCAGGAGGTTCCGTCTTACCCCTGTATACGAAAGCATATCCCCAGAAAGCCAGTCCAAGTGCCAGTACTGCTACAAGAATCTTCACTGCCAGTCTCCGGATTTCTTTCTTCGTTTGTCTGTTCATGTCTTACCCAAGTATGATGTCTTCATATTTCCAGTTGATTTCCATGGGATTCATTGCCCATACTGCTCCACTGTAACCGTCTTCCATATCAAGCAGCATATGACTGCCTTCATCCATGGATATAGTCCTCATGTCTCTGGAAAGCCCCTCACCGGTCCATTTGATATAAGCTTCCCTCAGTACCCACTGTTCAAAAAATTTCTTTCCCACATTTATATCTGAGAGAATTTCGAGATACTGTTCCCGGGGTACCATACGTCTGAGCATTCTTTCATAATTGGCTCTGCAATGAATCTGCACATCAATTCCAACCTCCTGATCAGCCAGAATACATACCACATATTTTCCGGAATGACTGATATTATAATGCAGGGACGGACGATAGGAAAGGAATGGTTTTCCATGTTCTCCCTCTGCTCTGGGTTCATTGTACAGATTGATTCCATATTCTTTTTTCAGTGCGATTTCCAGAAGTTTCTCTGCGATCATATGCTCCATATGTGCGCCTTCATATTCTTCCCGTATTTTTGTACAGTAAATAATTCCTTTATTCATAGGCCTGTCTCCTCAAGAAACCGGGAAGGCTCCCGTTCCTTCTCATACTGGCGTTTCACATAGGCAAGCACCAGCTTCTTTTTCGCCCTGGTCATCCCTACATAAAACAATCTTCGTTCTTCTTCCACTGCTTCTGCCAGAACCGCCTTGCGATATGGAATGCTTCCTTCATTAACATTCAGAATATACACAATATCATATTCCAGACCTTTTACCGCATGGAGTGTGGATATAGTCACTCCTTCTTTTTTATCCTGCTGTTTCCTTGCCTGTTCATTCAGGCGCTTCGTATATTCTTCTATGTAAGCCTGCCACTTCGCCAGGGTTTTCATGCCTTTTGCACTCTCATGGATCCGGTCCAGGGTCTCAAGCAGTTCCTCTGGTTTTATTTTACGATACTGTGCATATTCACGCAAGTATTCTTCGAATCCCATTCCTTTTCTGATAAAATTAATCGCAGCAAAAGGGGAAAGAGTACCAAGAATCCTCAGATGCGTTTCCAGTGTGGTAATCCTGTCGCACATCCAGTCTTTGTCTTTATAATATTCCCGAAGTTCATTAAAATTAATCTGCGAACTGTTCAATGCTTCTCTGGAAATATAGCGATTTGGCCGGTTCATGATCTCCAGAAAATTCTTCCTGCTCCTGTCTCCTGCTGCCATTTCAAGATAAGCCAGAAGCGCCCGGCAGATCCAGTGGCGGAAAAGATTGGGAAGCTGTTCTTTCATTGTAAAAGGAACCTGATATTCCATCAGCACATTGATCAGACCTTCCGATTCCTGATTTGTACGAAGCAGGATTGCCGTATTCAGCAGATCCTCGCCGCGCTCCATTCTTTTTTTCAGTGCTGCCACCACGCACATATACTCTTCTCTTGGATTATCAAATTCCTTGCACGTCACAGGCATCCCTTCTTCATTTGGAGTATCCAGCTGCTTTTTGAAACGTCTGGTATTACATCCGATCACTTTCATGGCTGTACGCAGGATATTCTTACTGCACCGGTAATTCACATTCAGAAGGACTGTCTCTGCCTTCGGATAATCCTTTGTAAAATTTAACATAATCTCTGGTCTTGCGCCCCGGAAATGATAGATGGACTGGTCATCATCCCCTACAATAAACAGGTTATTGACAGGTGCCGCCAGCATCTGCAAAATCTTGTATTGTAAGCTGTTGATATCCTGAAACTCATCCACCAGAATGTAGACAAATTTTCTTCTCCATGCATTCAGGATATCCTGTCTCTGAGAAAAAAGTTCATAACAACAGAGGATCATATCATCAAAATCCAGCTTGCGTTTCGCCTTCAGAGCCTGCTTATAGCCATGAAAAATGTCCCTGAATATCTCATCCGAGCAACAGGATGCATAATAATGCTCCGGAGAAATACAGTTCCCCTTTACGACACTGATTTCCCTGGCAACTTCTTCAATGAAATCTCCCTCCTGAGCCATTTCCTGTCCATATTTCTCAGTCATCTCACGTAGAATACTGAATTTCTCTTCCTCAGAAAGAATATTGGCCGCACTCAGATGATAGGCCGCTTTCAAAATCCCATAAAAAATTCCGTGGAAAGTTCCAAAAGTCACTTCGCTTCTGTTCTGTCCCACGAATTTCAAAAACCGTTCTTTCATCTCTGTTGCCGCTGCTCTGGAAAAAGTTACAACCAAAATAGAAGAAGCCGGTATCTTCCCCTCATTGATCATGTATGCAGTTCTCTCCACAATAACGGAAGTTTTCCCCGAGCCGGGACCTGCCAGGACCATCATAGGTCCTGACAGGTGAGTGATTGCCCGAAGTTGAGATGGATTTCTCTTCATATTTATTTGCTTAATTTCTCAATAGCTGCCTTTACTCGTTTGATTGTCTCGTCTTTACCGATGATCTCCATGATCTCAGTAGCACCGGCCGGCGTCATCTGCTTGCCGGAAACAGCAGTACGCAGAGGCCACATTACATATCCGTTCTTATAACCATGCTCTTTTACAAATGCACTTAATGTTTCAAATAACGGATCATTTGTATAATCTTCCTGTTCTTCCAGAACCGGAAGTACTTCTTTTAATACTGTAAGAGAAGTCTCTTCATTTGTCTTCATTTTCTTATGGCAGTACATGGCGGAATCATATTCCGGTACTTCCTCAAAGAAGTCAATCAGAGCCGGAATGTCAGGGAATGTTTCGATTCTGGTCTGTACCATTCCTGCAATCTTCTTGAAGTTGTAGTCTTTCTTCAGAACTTCTTTCATATACGGAAGTGCTCTCTCATAGAATTCATCCGCATCCATTTTCTTGATATACTCACCATTCATCCAACGAAGTTTCGCAATATCAAATACTGCCGGAGATTTATTGATATGATGATAATCAAATGTCTGTACCAGTTCATCCAGTGTAAAGATCTCTCTGTTGTCAGAAGGACTCCATCCGAGAAGTGCCACATAGTTGATGATTGCTTCTGAAACAAATCCCTGATCAAGCAGGTCTTCATAAGAGGAATGTCCACAACGTTTGGAAAGCTTCTGGTGTGTCTCATCTGTGATCAGCGGACAATGTACATAAACCGGGATATCCCATCCGAAAGCTTCGTAGATACGGTTGTATTTCGGAGCTGAGGAAAGATACTCGTTACCTCTTACTACGTGTGTGATCTCCATTAAATGGTCATCGATTACGTTTGCAAAGTTATAAGTTGGGTATCCATCAGATTTGATCAGGATTAGATCTTCCAGTTCCTCATTGTTTACTGTGATATCTCCGTAGATTACATCATGGAATGTTGTAGTTCCCTCTGTTGGCATATTGAAACGGATTACGTGTGGTTCTCCTGCATCAAGACGACGCTGTACTTCTTCTTTGGAAAGTTTAAGGCAGCGTTTGTCATAAATGGAAATCTCTTTTCCTGCCACAACACGTTTCATACCTTCCAGTTCTTCCTTCTTACAGAAACAGTAGTATGCATCACCCTGTTCTACTAACTGCTGTGCATATTTCAGATAGATCCCCTGTGCCTGACGCTCACTCTGAACATACGGTCCAAAGCCTTTGTCCTTGTCCGGACCTTCATCATGGAGAAGTCCTGTTTTTGCAAGAGTACGGTAGATAATATCTACAGCGCCTTCTACGTAACGTTCCTGGTCTGTATCTTCAATACGGAGGATGAAATCTCCGCCTTCATGTTTTGTAATAAGGTATGCATATAATGCTGTTCTTAAATTTCCAACATGCATTCTGCCTGTAGGGCTTGGTGCAAATCTTGTTCTGATCTTGGTCATAACTTTTTTCACTCCTGAATTTTTTATATATTCAAAATCTGTAAAAAAAGACCCTGCTTAAAAGCAGCGCCTTTCTACTTTCGGGTTTATTATACGTCAGAGGCTTTCTTATTTCAAGTCGGGATAGAGGAAAATTTTAATGTTTTTTGAATAGGGACGCATGGGAAGCGATAGTGTCCGGGGGCTCAGTTTCGGAACCATTGTATTTCTAGGCATTTGGGAAGCCGCTAAAATCACGAGCCACTCTCTCAAACTCGCTACGTCTCCGACTTCGCTCAGACAGTGAAACGATTGGCTCATAACGCGTCTTCCCAAATGCCAAGAACTACAATGAACCCTCAAATTCACCCCCGGACACTATCGCTTCCCATGCTGACTATTGGCTATATAACATATTTACCGTACAACAGTAAAGAAAGCACCACTCCTGACTTCGCAGAATAATTAACCAAAATAATATATCTACTGTACAATATAACTATAGAAACCCTAAGAAAACGCATAACAACATGCAACAAAACAGCGCAGAAAAATATTTTATTTGGAGTGCATTTGCAGGGGTCTTAGATATTCTTAGTTCTCAGAAATCTGCGTTATGAGCCGGCTGCATCACTGTCTGAGCGAAGTTTGCAACGGAGCGAGTTTGACAAGACGGCTCATGCCTTTAGCAGATTTCTGAGAGCTTAGAATATCTTAGACCCCGAAACCGCACTCCAAATAAAATATTTTTCTGCGCGTCCCTTTTAACATCGTGCTACATCTTACGAAACCTCTCATACCGTTCCTGTGCAATCTGCAGTCCACTTTTACCAGTCTGTTTCTCCAGGAACTGCTTCATTCTGATCTTCATATATTCTGCAATTTCCGGCAAACTCTCCTCACTTGCAGGATATTCCTCCGGTATGATCCGTTCAATGATTCCCAGTTCTTTCAGATGAGCCGCCGTTACTTTCATGACCTCCGCAGCTTCCGGTGCCTTTCTGCTGTCTTTCCAGAGAATGGATGCAAAGCCTTCCGGTGAAAGGATGGTGTAGGTTGCATTTTCCATCATCCAGACTTCATTGCCGACTGCAAGTGCAAGTGCACCGCCACTGCCGCCTTCACCAATTACAACCGAAAGAACCGGCACCTTCAAATCGGACATTTCCAGAAGATTCCTTGCAATGGCTTCGCCCTGTCCCCGTTCTTCTGCTTCCAGTCCACAGAATGCCCCCGGAGTGTCTACAAATGCAATGACTGCACGTCCGAATTTCTCTGCCTGTTTCATCAGTCGAAGAGCCTTTTTGTACCCTTCCGGTGATGGCATTCCGAAGTTACATCTGATGTTTTCTTTTGTAGTATGCCCTTTACGGATTCCGATTACTGTAACGGGCTGTCCGTCCAGTGTAGCAATGCCGCCGATGATGGCATTGTCGTCTCTGACACCTCTGTCACCATGAAATTCCATGAAATCATCAAAAATGGCATCAATATATTCCGCTGCTGACGGACGGTCACTGCTTCTGGCAATCTGGACTCTGTCCCAGGCTGTGAGATTTTTTTGTTTCTTCTGCTTTTTCTTTTTGCCAAAAGTATCGAAAGATCTGGCAGATGTTTCCTGTGGAAATTCTCCGTAACATTTTCTGGTATCATGCAGTTTCAGGATCAGCGAAAGAACATCCCGCATAGAGCCTCGTTCAACAATTCCGTCGAGAAATCCATGTTCCAGAAGAAATTCCGGTCTCTGGAATCCCTCCGGCAGTTTCTGACCTATAGTCTGTTCAATAACTCTCGGGCCGGCAAATCCGATCAGTGAGCCTGGTTCTGCAAGGATAATATCTCCAAGCATGGCAAAGCTTGCTGTAACGCCACCGGTAGTCGGGTCTGTCAGCACAGATGTGTAGAGAAGCCCCGCCTGGGAGTGACGTTTAATGGCTGCGGAGGTTTTTGCCATCTGCATCAGTGATACGATTCCTTCCTGCATTCTGGCACCGCCGGAGCAACAGAACAGAATGACCGGAAGTCCCTGTTTTGTTGCTTCTTCAAATGAGCGGGTGATCTTTTCTCCCACCACATATCCCATGGAAGCCATGAGAAATCTGGTATCCATGGCTCCGATCACTGTACGGATTCCTCCGATGGTGGCTTCTCCGATGAGAATTGCCTCATCAAGGTGTGTTTTTTCTCTCAGATCCTCAATTTTCTGCGGATAATCTGGATAGTCCAGTGGATTGCTGTTGTCAATTCCTGTGAACCACTCTTTAAAACTTCCTTTATCTGCGATCATTTTGATCCGGCGTTTCGCACTGATTCTGAAATATCCTCCGCATTTCGGGCACACATAGGCGTTGGATATTACGTCTTCTCTGTAAACCATTTCTCCGCACTTTGGACATTTGATCCATAAGCCTTCAGGTACGGAAACAGATGCGGCCTGTTTATGCCGGTCTTCTGAAACTGTTTTCTTAAAAAATCTCTTCAAGTCTGCCATTAAAATCCTGCTCCTTTATGTAACCCAATTTGATGTTCTTTCAGACAACAAAATAACGTTAATAACTATTAATCAAACTAATTCTGTCAAAAATTATTTTATCGATTTGCTTATCAATTACCTTTCAATAATAAATATGTAATTTCTGCTGAACTATAAAATATATTTGCACCAGTTTTCTTTTACAGATCCGGATAATGCTGCGGAATGAAATCTGTGGTGATATTTCCTTCCTGAAAATCCGGCTGATTGAGAAGTTCATACAGAAAATCCACGTTAGTTTTTACTCCTTCGATGGCAACTTCTCCAAGTGCACTGATCATCTTTCGAATGGCACTGCGGCGGTCTTTGTCATAAACAATGATCTTGGCAATCATAGAATCATAGTAGGGCGGGATTGCGTAGTCATTATAAACTGCTGTATCCACGCGGATTCCGTTTCCACCGGGAAGATGTAAGTCAGTGATCTTACCGGGGCATGGCATGAAATGTCTCTCAGGATCCTCGGCATTGATTCTGCATTCCATGGCATGACCGCGGATTTCTATGTCTTTCTGCTGAACGCTTAACGGTTCACCTGCCGCAATGCAGATCTGCTCTTTGATCAGGTCTACACCAGACACAAATTCTGTTACCGGATGTTCTACCTGGATTCTGGTGTTCATTTCCATGAAATAAAATTCTCCGGACTGATCCAGAAGAAATTCTATGGTTCCTGCACTTTCATAGCCAGCTGCCTTTGCTGCCCGTACTGCTGTCTCACCCATTTTCTTTCTCAGATCATCAGAGATTGCGATACATGGAGACTCTTCGATCATTTTCTGGTGACGTCTCTGAACAGAGCAGTCTCGTTCTCCCAGATGAACTACATTTCCGTATTTATCCGCAAGAATCTGCACTTCAACATGTCTGGGATTCTCCACAAACCGTTCCAGATACATGGTATTATCGGAGAAGGAATGGACCGACTCCTGCTGTGCTGTCTCAAACAATTTGGCAAATTCCTGTTCATTTCCGGCTACACGCATTCCTTTTCCACCGCCGCCTGCTGATGCTTTGATCATGACCGGAAAACCGATTTCCTTTACAGCTTCCAAAGCCTGCTCTACTGTGTAGACCGGTTCCTTTGTGCCGGGCACTACCGGGACTTTAGCTTTCCGCATTGTGTTTTTCGCCTCAGATTTATTTCCCATTCTGGAAATTACTTCTGCGGAAGGACCTATAAATGCCACATTACATTTCTCACACATTTCCACAAAACGGCTGTTCTCTGAGAGAAATCCGAATCCTGGGTGGATTGCTTCTGCTTTTGTGGCAATGGTAGCACTTAAGATTCGCTCCATGTTCAGATAGCTGTCTGATGACTGTGCCTTTCCGATGCATACTGCTTCATCTGCAAGCTGGGTATGCAGGGCATCTCTGTCTGCTTCTGAGTATACGGCTACTGTGCGGATTCCCATCTCACGACATGCCCGGATGATCCTCACTGCAATCTCACCACGATTGGCGATCAAAATTTTATTAAACATCTGTTATGCTCCTACTGCAAAAGTCAGCTCTGCGATCACTGCTACCTTACCGTCCTGGTTTGTTGCTTTTGCTTTTCCCACTCCCATGGGACCTTTTTCCTTAATGATCTCTACTTCGAGAGTAAGGGTATCTCCGGGAACTACCTTGTTCTTGAATTTTGCATTGTTGATCGATGCAAAATATGCGATCTTTCCTTTATTTTCCGGTTTACTCAGAATTGCAACTGCACCTGTCTGCGCAAGCGCTTCAACGATCAGAACTCCCGGCATAACCGGTTCCTGTGGAAAGTGTCCTGCGAAATGCGGCTCATTATAGGTAACACATTTCTTTCCTGTTGCCTTCACACCCGGCACCAGTTCTTCAATAGTATCAATCAGGAGGAACGGGTGTCTGTGGGGAATGATCTCCATGATTTCTTTTGTTGTAAGTTTCATAGTTTTTTACCTCCTTCTTCTATTCTATCACAAACATCGGCTGTCCGAACTCTACCATCTGCTCGTTTTCTACAAGGATTTCTTTTACTGTACCATCAAATTCTGATTCAATCTCGTTCATCAGCTTCATTGCTTCCACAATGCCAAGGACCTGACCTTTGCTTACTTTATCTCCTACTTTTACAAAGGGGGGATTTTCCGGAGAAGATGCTGCATAATAGGTACCTACAAGAGGAGATTTTACCACACTTCCTGTCTGTACTTCATCGTTAACAGCATTGACGGATTCTACATGTACAGCCTGCTGCACTACCGGCTGATACTGCTGAGCATCTGCCGGATCAGTATTGACTGCCATCTGCTGTACAATTGTTTTCTCTTTTGACATGGAAATATTTAAGGTATCGTCCTGCAGGTTAAATTCTGTGAGATCTGAATCGCTGACTGCGTGGATCAGTTCTAATATATTTGCCAGTTCCATTTATTTCCTCCTGCTGAAATAGCTATATTATAAGATCACTGTCGTATATTGTTTTCAAAATCACCATACCATTTATTATCTACGTGATCAGTCTTCGTACTTTTTAATAAGTAAGGATGCGTTATGTCCGCCAAAGCCAAGAGAATTGGTAAGTGCATATTTGATATCCATCTTTACATTACCGTTTCCTACATAATCCAGGTCACACTGTTCATCCGGCACCTTATAACCAACAGTCTGATGGATCAGACCTTCCTGAAGTTCTTTTACACAGGTGATCACTTCCACTGCACCGGCAGCTCCCAGAAGATGTCCTGTAATAGATTTTGTAGAATTTATTTTCATTTCTTTTGCGTGTTCACCAAATGTTTTCTTAATGGCAATTGTTTCAAATAAGTCATTATGATGTGTGCTTGTGCCATGTGCGTTTACATACCATACATCATCTGTGGAAATTCCTGCTTCTTTTACAGCCCATTCCATAGCTTTGGCAGCACCGGAACCGTCCTCTGCAGGGGATGTAATGTGATAAGCATCTCCTGTTGCACCATATCCGACAACCTCGCCAAGGATCTTCGCTCCACGTGCTTTGGCATGCTCCAGTTCTTCCAGAACTACCACGCCGGCACCCTCACCCATTACAAAACCGCTTCTTTCTTTGTCAAAAGGGATGGAACATCTCTCAGGATCTGTGGATGAGGTCAATGCTGTCAGTGCCGCAAAACCACCAAAGCCTGTTGGTGTGATAGCTGCTTCCGTTCCACCTGCAACCATAACATCTGCATCAGAGCACTGAATAGTACGGTATGCTTCTCCAATGCTGTGGGTTCCTGTTGCACAGGCAGTTACAACATTAATGTTCTTTCCGCGGAGTCCAAACTGAATGGAAACATTTCCGGATGCCATATTGGAGATCAGAAGAGGAATCATCAGAGGATTCAGTCTTCCTGGTCCCTTTGTGTTGAGAATTTCGCAGGATTTCTCTACCACCTGCATACTTCCGATACCGCTTCCCACGCTACAGCCTACACGGAAGGGATCTTCTTTTGTCATATCCAGTCCGGACTGCTCAATAGCTTCTTTTGCTGCTGCTACCGCATACTGGCTGAAAAGCTCCATACGTTTTGCAGATTTGAAATCCATATAATCCTTTGGATTAAAATTGTTGATCTCTGCTGCCATATGCGCTCTGTAATTTGTGGAATCAAAACGTGTTACTTCTGCAAAGTTTGTTTTTCCTTCTTTTACGCTGTTCCAAAATTCTTCTACACTAAGGCCTACCGGAGTGATTGCTCCCATACCTGTAATTACAACTCTTCTCATTTTGTTCTCCTTATTTATACGTTCATACCGCCATCTACGCTGATGACCTGTCCTGTAATATAGTCTGCTTTGTCTGATGCCAAAAATACTGCTGTATTTGCAATATCCTCAGGCTTTCCGAAACGTCCCAGGATAATCTGCTTACATGCATTTTCCCTGATTTCTTCTGAGAGTACTTCTGTCATCTCTGTGTCTACAAATCCGGGTGCAATGGCATTTACCGTAATTCCCCGGCTGCCCAGCTCTCTTGCCATTGTTTTTGTCAGACCGATCACACCTGCTTTGGATGCAGCATAATTTGCCTGGCCCACATTTCCGAGGATTCCGGAAACAGAAGAAATATTGATGATCTTTCCACTTCTCTGTTTCAGCATCTGACGGGCACTGTGACGGATTGTATTGAATGTACCTTTCAGGTTTACATTAAGTACAGAATCGAAATCCTCTTCTTTCATTTTCATGATCAGACCATCTTTGGTAATTCCTGCATTATTAACCAGAATATCAAGGTGTCCGTATTCTTTAACTATATCTTTGATCATTGCTTCACAGGCTACGAAATCACTGACATTGCATTTATATATGGAAGCTTTTCCACCGTTTTCTTCGATGGTCTGTTTTACTTCCTTCGCTCTCTCTTCAGAACCATTGTAATTGATAACCACCTCTGCACCTTCCTTTGCAAGAGCAATAGCAATGGCTCGTCCGATTCCACGTCCTGCACCTGTAATCAGGGCAATTTTATTTTTCAGCATTTTACAGACACTCCTTTCTCACTTCATCCAGATCTTCTGTTTTCTCAACATGTAATGCTTTTACATTTCTGTTGATCTTTTTGAGAAATCCTGTCAGAGTTTTTCCCGGTCCAATCTCAATAAAAGTATCTACACCATCATCAATCATCTGTTCTACACACTGCTGCCAGCGCACAGAGGATGAAACCTGGCTGACAAGCAATTCCTTTACCTGCTCCGGTCCTGTCACATACTGTGCAGTTACATTTGTCACATAAGGTACTGTAAATGACTGGATTTCTACCTTCTCAAGTTCCTGTCCCAGTTTTTCCCCTGCGCCTTTGAGAAGCTCACAGTGAAATGGGCCACTGACTTTAAGAGGAATCACACGTCTGGCGCCTGCTGCCTTTAATGCCTCCCCTGCTGCTGCAACTGCTGTCTCCTCGCCTGTGATCACAATCTGTCCCGGACAGTTATAATTTGCAATGGATACAATTCCCTGTGTCTCATTGCAGATTTTTTCAATCAGCTCTGCATCTGTTCCAAGAACAGCGGACATTGCACCACCTGTAGGATATGCCTCCTGCATAAAAATTCCTCTTTTTCGCACTACAGTAAATGCATCCTCTTCCTTCATAACACCGGAGGCCACCAGTGCTCCGTATTCTCCAAGGCTCAGTCCAGCATTTACCTGAGACCTGATTCCGGCTTCCTCTACAGCTCTTAAGATTGCAATTTCTGCTGTCAGCATGGCAATCTGTGTATATTCTGTAATATTTAATCTGTCATTTTCTTCAAAGCATAAAGCTTCTACATCAAGCCCGGATGCTTTTGATGCGTTTTCAAATACTTTGCGGCTTACAGCATATTTTTCATAGAAATCTTTCGCCATTCCTGTATACTGTGCGCCCTGTCCCGGAAATACAAATGCAATTTTAGACATATCATTTTCCTTTCCTTTATTTTTATGTTTATATCAGATGATAACAATTTGTTTCTGATTGCAAATTATTTTAGTTTAAAATATTTTGATACTCAAATTATAATGTCAAAAAATTCTCCCCGAAGCCATCTCTGGCTCCAAGGAGTTATTTGTCATTTCTATATGATTAAGCCTCTACGCCTTTGTTTTTCAGATAATCCATAACAGCTCCGACTGTTGTTAAATCTGTAAGATCTTCAGCCGGGATCTCAATATTGTATTCATCTTCCAGAGCCATAACCAGCTCAAACAGGTCAAGTGAATCTGCGCCAAGATCATCCTTGAAAGAAGTTTCAGCAGTAATTCCTGCTGCATCACAATTTAACTGCTCTGCGATCATTTCACTCATTTTTTCTAACATAATTTTCTCTTCTCCTTTAATTCAAGCCCCGGAATGCTTCTCTTTTTCCTGCTCCGGTTATCACTTGTTTTTTATTATTTTTGTTAAGCAGATGATGATTCTGCTTTTTCTTGTTTTCAACCTTATCATCCGTCAGACCAGTAAATACGTCTCATTTATTCAGATTTGGTTTTATCGGGATTGATTACTTTGATGTTCAAAGTATATATTCTTCCCTCCTGTTTGTCAAGCACTATTTTATTACATTTTTTATTCCTCAAATTTAATCTGCCTTGCCACACTCAGCGCAAGTCCCATCTCTGCCATAAGGAATACGATCGACGTACCTCCATAACTGATAAACGGAAGAGTGACACCTGTATTCGGCATAAGGTTTACAACAACCGCAATATTAAGAATAACCTGCAATGCTATGTGAATAAAAATCCCACTGACCATAAGTGAGCCAAACATATCCGGTGCATTCTGTGCAATAACAAACAGCCTGTATAACAGATATGCATAAAGCATCAGCACGATAAGACCTCCAAAAATCCCCAGTTCTTCACAGATAATTGAAAAAATCATGTCATTCTGTGCCTCAGGTACACTTCCCAGCTTCTGAATACTGTTTCCAAGTCCTCTGCCAAAAAATCCTCCCGAGCCAATCGCATACAATGCCTGAATTGTCTGATACCCCCAACTGTCCGCATATTCTTCCGGATGAAGCCATACCATGATTCGTCTCAGACGAAAGCTTCCACTTCCATCAACACTCACTGTTGCATTCAGAAAAATGACTCCGATCACTGCCAGCGCAATAACAACACCTGCAATAATAATAAAAATCTTAATATCCGGGTGAGCCACAAAAATCAGTCCTGCAGTAATACAGAAAATAATAATTGCTGTACTCAGATTGTCCGTAAATACATATGCAGCCAGTGCCAGTCCGCCTCCCACAACAGCAAGAACCATACAGCCCTTTAAGGTATGGACTTTCTTTCCCATATGCACGATCATATATGGGAGGCAGACAATAACTGCTATCTTGGCAAGCTCTGCCGGCTGGAACTGAACCGGTCCAAGATTCAGCCATCTCTGGGCACCATGAGAAGACTGCCCCAGCGGTGTTTTTACCAGTGCCATCAACACCAGTGCCGCTACATACAAAGCTGTGCTAAAACGGTTCAGTATCCGATAATTGAGCCTGGAAATGATCAGTGCCATGATAATACATGCCACGCTGATGATGGCCTGTTTTTTAAAAAAATACATGTCGCTTCCGTAATTTATCTGAGCCATATAGGAGCTTGTACTGTACAGCATGATAAGCCCAAAACAGGTCAGCAGTACAATAACTGCTACCAGACTGTAATCATAATAATCTGTTTTTGTTTTTCGACGCGCCCTGCTCTTGGAAGATGCTGTTGAATACGACTTTTTTTGTGATTTTGTATTTTCCATTTAATCACCTGATGCTTTCTTGTTTTCTAAAATTCCCATCTGACTTTTTTATTATAACAGAAAGCTTTTTCATAAGCAATGGGGCAGTTGCCTGATTGCATCTGCCCCATTTTAGTTAAGTCTGGCTGTTCATCTTTCCCTTATTCTGTATGTCTCAGGTTTATGATATCTATTTCTCATCATCACTGATTTCAATCGGGTCAGATTCGAAAATAAATTTAACATTTCCGTCCATATCGCCGGATCTGTCTGTGAATGTTGTGTACATTACATCGTCAGACTGGATTACCTCAAATCTGTCAAGAATATCCTGAAGATCTCCGTTTACTGTATCATCCAGTTTCTTAATACCTTCTTTATAGAATTTCTTCTGTCCTTTGTTCAGTTCTTTTGCTCCGTCATTCAGATCGCTGATACCATCTTTAAGCTGATCACTGCCATCAGAAAGCTTATCTGCACCATCCATTAATGTCTGAGTGCCGGATACAAGGCTGCCTGTTCCTGATGCAAGGGTCTGTGCTCCGGATACAAGTGTCTGGGTTCCTGATGCAAGCTTAGATGCTCCGCTGTTTAATGTAGAACTGTTCGAAGAAAGCTGATCTGCTCCGCTGTACAGTGTTCCACTGTTAGATGCCAGAGTTTCCACACCACTTGTAATCTGACCTGTTGCAGAATTGATCTGAGACATACCACTGGTCAGGCTCTTTCTTGCGCTCTTAAGAGTCTTGGCTCCTTTTAACAGTGTCTGTGCATTAACATTATTTTCGCCCTGAAGCTGTGCAATTCCATCTGTCAGTGTCTTTCCGGAACTAAGCAGTGTATCTGCGCCGGAAATCATCTGTTCTGTGCTTGCTTTTGCAAGGCTTTCATATCCACTCTGGAGAGATTTATTTGCAGTAGTCAGCTGATCAGAACCTGCTTTCAGCTGATCGATTCCCTGCAGCATTTCCGGAAGCTGCTGTCCAAGTCCGGTAAATAATGTACTCATCTGATTTACTGCTGTAGCAATCTGGGTTCCTGACTGAGCAAGCTGGGTTCCACTTGCTTTTAATGTGCCATCATTAGAAGTAAGCTCTTTTGCACCTGCATTTAACTGTGATACAGTCTCCTGCACTGTCTGCATTCCCTGAGTTAATGCCTGTAATTGCTGTTTCATCTGTTCAACACTGCTGTTGACTGCCTCTTCCTGTGCATCTGCTGTTGATTCTGCACTGGACGCAGATGCCCTTAAAGCGTCTGCTGCTGACTGCAATGCTGACGTATCAGGTGCGGAGGCTGTAATTGTGGATGTATCAATATTAGATGCACTGTCCTCAGCTGCCTGAATAGAACCTAACGCACCATCAATCGCAGCTTCTACAGCAGCTGCTGTTTCATCATCCATATTGCTGGTATCAATATTATACAAAGCAGATTCTGCTGCTTCCAGCTGACTGCTGACTGCTGCAACTCCTGCATCTACAGAAGATGCATCTACAGAAGCCTCTGCGGAATCACTGATCCAGGATTCAATTGCATCTGCCTGACTGTTCATGGTTTCAGCACTGTCATTTAACTGTCCGGACATTGCATTTGCACTTTCTTCTATTTCTGAAGCTGTGGAAGCTCCCATGTTTTCAAGTGAGCTCTCAAGCTGGCTCAGTCCTGATGCAAGCTGTTCTACACTTTCAATATACTGGCCAACTGCAGAAGTGTAATCAGAAACGCCTGTTGTATAAGCCGTCATGCTGTCACTGAAATTAGCAATCTGATTTGCATCGATTTTAGATGAAAGAGCTGTCATTTTTTCTACAGCAGTCTGGATTCCATTTACAGCAGTATCAATTCCCGGAACAACCTGACCAATCCCATCCACTAAGCTCTTAATACCACCAGCATACTGACCCACACCGCCTGCAAGCTGATTAACTCCTGCAATATACTGCTGCATTCCGTCTGTCAGAGTAGTTGTTCCTGTTACATAACTCTGCACACCGCCTGCAAGCTGATTGCCGCCTGCAACATATGCATTTACACCATCGGAAAGAGATTTCATCCCTGCCTCATAGTCCGCCATCTTGCTGTCCAGCGTATCTACTCCTGCTGTATATTGTTTGATTCCATCTGAAAGTGTGTCTGCCCCTGCTGTATAAGAGGAAACACCACTGTTTAAAGTCTGTGCCCCTGTATTCAGTGTCTGTGCTCCGCTGCTTAATTCCTTTGCTCCGTCATCCAGTTCTTTTGCTCCGTCATTCAGATCACTGACACCACTTTTCAGAGTTCCGATTCCATCATAAAATTCTTTATATTTGTCATTGAGTTTATTAGTTCCATCATAAAGATCTTTGGTTCCGTCTACCAGTTTTACTGCTGCATCCGTCAGATCTTTCATTGAATCCTTCAGCTCATCCAGTCCATCCACATCATTCAGATCAATATCTTTGAAAATATCTGTAAGTGCTACGGTAAATGTAGAATTCATCTCACAGTCTGTAACATCTGCTTCCACTGTAAATCCTTCAGGGATATTCACTTCATCTGCAATATCAGAAGACATATCCAGACTTTCTTTCATTCCCGGCATACCAAAACCGACAACAACATTTCTGCTTCCGTCAGAAATAACCTTACCGTTATCTACTGTAATATTGGAGAAATTATCTGTAGAAAGGATCATTCCTGTCACCATAACAAAGGGTGAATAAATATCAGTCTTTTTGCCATTCACTGTTTTGGTTGTTTTAGAAGTATTTGTATATGTCACTTCCATTTTCAGATGTCCTGTCTTTCCTGCCAGAGCTTCCGGAGAAACCTCAGTTCCATCCATATAATATTTAATTCCTACGGAAACCGGGAGATTTTTCTCTGTCTTTCCCTGATAATAAATATCCTTTCCATCAGTACTCCAGGTCAGATCATTTCCGTTCTGAGTAAATGTTTCATCACCTTTTACGTTTTTTATATCCTGAAGATCAGAGGCATCTTTCACCTCAGAATTGGAACTGTCTCCGGAATTTTTCAGCCAGTCAGATACTGTGACATCCGTTACTTCTCCTCCGGCAGTTGTATTTACATAAACGGTTTCTTCTTTCTGCAATCCATTATCACCTGTTGAAGCAGCTGCCATTACAGTACCTGCTCCGAGAACTACAGCCATTCCTGCTGCAAGCGTTGCTGCAGCTGCTTTCTTTCTGTTTCTGTTCATAATAACTTACTCCTTTATTCTATCTCTTTACAATAAGCTTCTTTTTAAAAATCCTGAATCACTGTTTCTTCTCTTTTGCCGGTTTCTTCTTGGCAAATCCAATAGATGTGTGGCAGATGAGAGAATCAAATATCATAAACATAGCCGGAAGTATAAACAATACCACCAGTGTACTGATCACAGCTCCACGTGAAAGCAGGTTTGTGATACTTCCGATCATATCTACCTGTGTATAAAGACCAACTCCGAAAGTTGCCGCAAAGAAGCTGCAGCCACTGATCACAATTGACTTCATGGAAGTTTTATGTGCGATGGCAATGGATTCTTTCTTACTCCTTCCAAGACCACGTTCTTTCTGGTATCTGCTGGTCATAAGGATTGCATAGTCAACAGTAGCTCCCAACTGGATACAACCGATAACAATGCTTGCTACGAACACCACTTCCTTTCCCTGATAATAAGGAACGGACATATTGACAAAAATCGCAAACTCAATAACTGCAACCAGAATAAACGGAAGCGAAATGGATTTAAACACAACCATGATAATAATGAAAATTGCCAGGATAGAAATAGTATTTACAGTCTTTAAATCCACATCCGTAACATCCTGAAGATCCTTGGTCAGAGGTGCTTCTCCGATTACCATAGATTCCGGACTGTATCCTTTTACAATCTTCTGGATCTCATCAATCTGATTGTTTACCTCGTCTGTGGCTGTTTTATATTTGGAACAGATAAATTCCATCTCGTACTCATCGCTTTCCAGCATCTTCTTCAGATTACTTGGGATCATGGTATCCGGGAATGCCGCACCTACGAAAGAGTCCATTCCAAGTGCCCATTTTACACCATCAACATCCTTGATCTGGTCAAGCATTTCTGTTTTTTCTTTTGATGTCAGACCTTTCTTTAATAACACCATATGAACATTATTCATATCAAAGGTTTCCTGAAGTTTGGCATTTGCCACATTACTGTCCAGCGTGGAAGGAAGTGACTTGTCAATATTGTAGTAATTCTTCAGATTGTTATTTCCATGAATTGCCGGGAAAAGCATTACCAGGAAAATGATCAGCCATACTTTATAATGCTTTGTAATAAAAGCAGATGCCTTATCAAAGCTTGGAAGCAGCGGCTTATGTGTTGTTTTTTCAATGGCTCCGTCAAAAGTAAGCACCAGAGCAGGGAGCAAAGTAACACAACACAGAACACCGATAACAACTCCCTTGGCCATTACGATACCCATATCACGTCCAAGTGAGAAGGTCATAAAGCAAAGTGCGATAAATCCGGCTACTGTTGTAATAGAACTTCCGATTACAGATTTGAAGGTTGCATTGATGGCATGTGCCATAGCCCTCTCTTTATCACCCTCAAACCGCTTCTTATTCTCCTCATAACTGTTCAACAGGAAAATGGAATAATCCATGGTAACACCAAGCTGCAGGACTGCTGTCAGTGCCTGAGTGATGTATGAAATCTGACCAAGAAAAATATTACTTCCAAGATTATACAAGACTGCAACACCAATGCAGAGCAAAAACAAAACCGGAACTACCAGAGAATCCATTGCAAGGAGCAACACTATCAGAGAAAGGCAGGAAGCAATCACAACGTAAATCGGCATTTCCTTAAGTGCGATCTGTTTGATATCAGTAACAATGCCTGTCATTCCACTGACAAAACAATTCTTTGAAGTAATCTTACGAATCTGCGTCACAGCTTCCATGGAAGTTTCTGATGATGTTGTATTATCAAACAACGCGATCATCATAGTTGCATCTCCGTTAAAAAATGCCTCTCTCAAATCCTTCGGAAGCATTTCTACAGGAACGGAAACATCCAGGACACTGTCATACCACAGTACTTTTTTCACGTGATCAACTGCTTCGATTTTCTCTTTCAGAGCAGCTACATCCTTCAGTTCCATATCCTCCACCACTATCATGGAAAAGGCTCCCATCCCAAACTGATCTACCATAATGTCCTGTCCATCAACTGTCTCAAGGGTATCCGGCAGATAACTCAGTACATCGTAGTTGATTCTGGTCGCCGCCATACCGAGATATGAAGGGATCAGCAATGCAATTCCGATGATAATGATCAGTATCTTGTGTTTTGCAATCCACTTTCCTACCTTAATCATCTTTTTCTCCTCTTCTTTCTTTATTATTGATACTGTTTGATCATTCTATGACTAACAGTCATTTTTTATTTCATGGAATGTTATATAACAAAAATGACTTTCAGTCAATAATCATTCTTCACAATTTGTCTAAATTTTTCCAGAACAAAAATGTAATATTGACTTCCAGTCATTTTTGTTTAAAATAGTAATTATATATGATCACAATAAAATTACAAAGTAAGCTTATGTTGCTGTGAACAGTAAGACGCTTATTGCTTTTCGCAAACTCCGCAGCGGGACTTACCTGATTCGGTTAAAATGTTATGTATACAGTAGAGGAAGGAATGAATCTGAAATGGGAAAACTGGAGCTGAATAAAAAGAAGAAAAAAGATGCTCTTTTCAACACTGCCTTTGAACTTTTTACGACGAAGGGACTTACCAAAACTACAATTTCAGATATTGTAGATCAGGCCGGGGTTGCCAAGGGGACTTTTTACCTCTATTTTAAGGATAAATATGATATCCGGAATAAACTGGTTTCCCACAAGACCGGAGAATTGTTTTTCCGGGCCCATGAGGCTGTGCAGAATGCACATATCAGCGAATTTGACAGGCAGGTACATTTTATTATAGATTACATTCTTACTGAGTTGAATAAAGACCGTACTCTCCTGCTGTTTATTTCAAAGAATCTTGCCTGGGGTGTCTTCAAGGGTGCTTTTGAGGAAAAAATGCCTGACGACGAATATAATTTTTATCAGTCCTATCTGGATATGCTTGCTCAAAGCGGACTACATTATAAAAATCCGGAACTGATGCTCTTTACGATCATTGAGCTGGTAGGTTCCACCTGCTACAGCTGCATTCTGTATCAGCAGCCTGTGTCTCTGGCTGAGTACCGTCCTTATCTGCACAGGACTATTTCAGGAATTATGGAAACTTTTTCACAGGATCATACTACATGTGAAGTTTTGTCTTCCGACACTAAAACACATGTGGACCATACAGCATAATCACTATGCAACCCTCATAAATGATACATTTAAAAAGATTGCTGTAAAAAAGGCAAGCCTCCGGAGGTTTGTCTTTTTTATAATTTATAGGTTTCCAGATCATCAGGAATCCAGAGATTTCCTTTATAATACTGTCTGCCTTCTTCTGTGTAGAGCTCCTTTCGTCTGGAAATATTTTTATCCTCTGTATGATACAGAATCAGATTCTCTGCTTCCAGTTTCTGCGCCAGCTCACAGGCATCCTTTACAGTAGAATGATGTTTCTCATATGGTTTGAATTTATCTGCCTGAGAAAACAGACAGAATGCTTCATGAAGAAGCCATGTGCTGTTTTTGGCATATTTCTGTTCACATTCATTATATGGCTCATCTCCACAACAGGTCAGCTTCTTTCCCTCTGCGTACTCCATGCAGAACCCAAACTGTTTTGCCTTTGTAGACAGAATATCAAAAAATGTCACCCTGTGTCCCAGAATCGTTCTATCTTCTCCGTCCTTTACTTCTTCCAGATGGACTTTGTCTCCGATAAATTTCGTTTCCTTTGGTGTGAGGAGCATCTCTGCCATCTGTTTCAGCAGGCTGATCACTTCATCATGTCCATAGATAGTCACTTCACCGCCAAACTGTCCTCTTGCCATTCCCTGACAATACATACGAAGCATCCAGATGATTCCAAGCAGATGATCGATGTGTTTATGTGTCACAAATATAGTGCTGATTTCTTTCCAGCTGATTCCTGCGTCCTCCAGCTGCTTCAGAATTGTATTTCCGCCACCTCCGTCTATCATAAAATATTCTTTATCTTTATTTAGCACAAAACAGGTGTTATAGCATTTCGTCACCTTTGCATTTCCGGTTCCCAATATTGTAAGTTTCATCTTTATGTACCTCCCGACTTTCTTTGGATGCTGACACTTAGAAGGCAGCAAATATTTCCTATATATAATAACATATTCGAAAGCAAAAAGAAATCTGTCTGTCAGACGATATGAATCTTCGTTACTGTTCACTCCGTTCACAGTAACTTAGCCAAAATTCATTCCAGATTGCCTGCGGCAATGGAATTTTGGCTTGTATGTCTCGGGATTTTGGCATATTCATGCCAAAACACCTCGCGGGATAGTGGTATGTGAACAGTAACGAATCTTCACTATGGCAATGAAATTTCGACTTGTATGAGCACGGTTTTATGAGCATGACATAAAATATAATGTAAACAGTTTTCAGAGAAGGGAATTATATATGGAAAATTATCGGATGGGATGTTCCGGCAACCGCCCTTATAACCGTACCTGCGGTATGAATATGCCTCAGCCTTCAAATAGAAATATGAACAGTTCCGAATGCTCTGTCAGAAACACGACAGGCTGTAGCTGTACTATACCGGGTGTCAAAGAAAAAAAACATGAAATGTTTTCGCATCTTCAGTATCTGGAACCTGCAATGGCATATGTTCCCTGCCAGAAGTTTACAGAGAATTTCCCACTGCAGTATGCATTAAATGCAGGAACCATTTTCCCACAGTTATGCAAACCATTTTGTGGAAAGAGAGGTATTCGAAGATGAAAACAGATTGCTCCCAAAAACAGTTATTAAACCGTATCGATCAGGTCAGTTTCGCAGTCAATGATATGACTCTGTACCTTGACACACATCCCTGTGATGAAAAGGCTCTGACTTACTGTCACGAACTTGTGCAGGAACGAAAAAAGCTATTAAAAGAATACGCCGAAGCATATGGTCCCCTGATTATTGACATTACAGATCAGACCGGAGAATCCATCTGGAAATGGATGGAACAGCCATTCCCATGGGAAAAGGAAGGAGCGTGCAGATAATTTATGTGGAATTATGAAAAAAGGCTTCAATATCCGATCAATATCACACAACCCAATGCCAAAATTGCACAGTATATCATGAGCCAGTACGGTGGCCCATAGTGTAATACCCTATAATATATAAGAAGCGCTGAAGCTGATACAATATCTTATGGGTAAGGGTACTCATTGTACCCATACTCTTTTTTTATTTATATTTACTTTAAATCGCAATTAAATCTTTCCAAGTAGCAGATCCGCAAATACCATCCACTTCCAGAACTTCTTTTCTGGATTCCTGATAAGCTTTCAGAGCGTAAATCGTGTTTGCATCTGCTGTCCATGTAAGTTTCAGGGCTTTGCCGTTTTTGCCTTTAAAGCCTCTGGCTCTTAATATTTCCTGTAAGAGAAGCACAGATGTATTTTTGTCTCCTGCTTTTACTGTCTCTGGGTTAAACATGTAGCTGCCTCCTTCTGGGTTTGTTGTCTTGTCTGTTTCATCTTTATCTGCAGATAAAACAATTGAATAGTCCGGTGTACAGAATTTTGTCCCTGGAAGGTTACTGTTGTAATAACTCTTCTGGCAGACCCCGCCACCATTTGCCACGATACCGGATGCTCCGGAAGTATTTCCCTCAATCGTCCAGAATCTGTCTCCGGCTACTTTTGTTACAAAGCCGGTATGGATAAAGGTACCGCCATGTTTAAAGATAACAATATCTCCAACTTTTGGATTGGCATTCTTTACAAATAAGACGCCTAAGGTTGGGCAGTATACATACGGCCAGTGTTTTAAGAGTTTCTTTGCATTATCCAGACCAAAAGCTTTCATGAAACACCAGGAGATAAACGCTGCGCACCAGGGCTGCCCCTGATAGGATGGTTTTATATCTCTCCAATATTTTGTATAGTTTGCTGATCCGGCATTTCCAGTCTTGCTGTCAAGCTGGCTGTTATTTTTCTTTTCTAGGTACCCGATCTCTGCTTCTGCAATTCCCAGAACTACGTTGATAGCTTCACTCTTTGTCATGACTGTGTTTTCCTTTGCTATATCTTTTGCTTCGTTATAATCTTTGTAAAATACATTTCTATCTACAAGTCCGCTGATGCCTGGTATCTTCGCTTTGCTGGAATACTGCCAGCCCACACCAAAGTCCGGCCGGAGTCGTTCCTGTAAGGTGCCGTTATCTGATGCCGGATAACGTGCAATCCAGAAATCATATTTTTTCAGATGGCTGCAGATTACATTCAGGTACCAATCCACATTGCAATAAATACCAAATTTATATCCCGCTGCCGTGATAATCTTTTCGAATGCTTCTGCCAATTTATGGATCTGTTCAGCTCCAAGGCTTCTCTGATTATTCCATTCCAGATCCAGCCAGACCGGATACTGCAGTTTTCGCCCGTTCAGAACTTCCACGACCTTCTTGGCTTCGCTCTGTATCTCTGCAACTGTCATAGCATAGGAATACTTATATGCCCCAACCGGGATATTGTATTTCCGGCATTCAGAGAAGTTCTGCTCAAAGTAGCTATCTATCACGTTTCCCGCTTCTGTAATCCGCAGGATTGCGAACCCCATGCCGTAATCAGCAACTGTTTTCCAGTCAATTTTCCCTTGCCAGGCAGATACATCAATTCCTCTTATTTCCATGTCCGTCTCCTTTCATAGAGCGAAAAGGGATGGTTTCTCATCCCTTATTCGTCTTTATTTGCCTGTTTTACAATCTGGTTCACGTATGTAGAAAGACCGGCAATCAGTATTCCCTGTGTAATCGCTGTAAAAATTGCCATTGCAATATCCTGTCCGGTACCGCAGGTGCAGGTGGCAAACACATAGATCGCGCAGATTGCAATGCTGATTCCGCCAAGGATAAGCGGGATGTACTTATCCTTTACTGCCTGTGCCTGTTTGAGTGCCATTCCTACGAAATATAAGGCAATAGCTACTACGATGAGTTCCGGTTTTACATAGTTTGTGATCTGTTCCATAATCATTCTCCTTTTCTTTCCAGGTCTTCTATTCTATGATTCGCAACCTTAATATGTTCCTCCTTTCTCCGCCTTAACCGGCGGCTTTTCTTTCGTAATTCATATTCAGAAGAATTATATCCTGTCTCTGGATGAGCAGGCATTTGATTTCTTCTTCTGACATATCACTGGCTTTATGCTGAATTCCATTAATACGGATATTTCTTGTTACCAGTTTTAATTCTGACATCTTCCTCACCTCTTCTTTATGGTATGGGAAATGATATGTATGAGTTACTGTTTATACAAATTTAAGCAGTTTGTCGAACGACTTTCGTTGACTCTCCTCTCATATGCTCTTATCCTGTAAGTACAGAGTAGTGACCTACCCGAGTACATACGATCGGAATGTCCTCAATAGTAAGTTTCAACAACTGTATTGCTTTACAAATATCTATCTGCTTCCATGAACACATTCCATTCATCTTTAGTGACAATATGCGCTCCGACCATCCCATTGCACTTGCGAAGTTCGACTGAGTGTTAAAAATCTCCACGATTCTTCCTCGTAGCTTGTTATAATCGAATGCCAACTTGATACCTCCTTTCCGGTTCAAGCTTTTGAATTATCTGTGTAATATCACGTCGTCCATTTTCTGTTAACATAAAATTCAATTTTTTTAACTTTTATGTTTTTATTATTGAACTTTTGCATAATATGTGTTATATTTCAATTACGAAAAGGAGAACATTATGAAGAAAGAAAACACTGCAATTCGTTTAAAAACAATAATGAATATGCGCGGACTTCGGCAGGTTGATATTCTTAATCTGACTGTTCCATATTGTCAAAAGTATAGTGTAAAAATGAATAAGTCAGATATAAGTCAATACTGTTCTGGAAAAACAGAGCCTAACCAAGAAAAGCTTTTTATTCTAGGAAATGCATTGAACGTAAGTGAAGCATGGCTTATGGGTTTTGACGTTCCTATGGAAAGAACTCCCTATAAAGCAGAATCTGTTCAGAACTCTTCCGTCTCTGCTCAGTGCAAGGAAATCATAGAAATCTGCAATCAGTTGTCTCCTCATAACCAGAGAAAGGTTCTCGCCTACTCTAAGAACCTTCTCTCCGCCCAGCAGATGGAAGAAGATCTTCTTGCAGCTCATGCCCGGACGGATGTTGAGCAAACACCCGAAGGTGTTCAGCATGATTTGGATATTATGAATGATGATTCAAAATGGGAGGAATGATATGGCATTAGATATATTGGAATTGCGTAAACTATGTATACCTAAAAACATTCGTATTACACTCCACGCAGCTAAAAGGCTGTAACAGCGTAGGATATTCTTAAAAGATGTAATAGCCTGTATTATGAATGGAGAAATCATCGAACAATATCCAGATGATTATCCTTACCCCAGTTGTTTAATTCTGGGGATGAGCATCGAAGATAAATATCTTCATGTAGTCATCGGAAATCACGAATCGGATTTGTTCCTTATAACAGCTTATTTCCCCAGTTTTGATAAATGGGAATCTGATTTCAAAACCAGAAAGGAGAATGCATAATGACTTGTTTTTACTGCAAAGGTAATATTGAATCTTCTACAACAACTTACATGACTGATTATCAGGGATGCTATATCATTATCAAGAATGTTCCTTGTGAAAAGTGTTCTCAATGTGGGGAAGAATACTTAAATGGTGAAACACTTGAACGAATTGAAGAAATTATTCAAAAAGTTAAAGGTATGCTGACTGAAATTGCAGTTGTTGACTACAGGCAAACAGCTTAGAGAGAACCGTTTTATTTTAATCGCTAAAGGGGTGATCCCAATTGAATTACGAACAATTACTGACTGCTGCCGATCAAGAAGGGTTACTTGTTAAAGAACAACCTCTTACTGAACATGATGGCCTGATCCGCGGCAGTCGCATAGCAATCCGAAAGGATATAGAAACGCAAGCCGAAAAATCTTGTGTGCTTGCCGAAGAAATCGGGCATTATCACACCAGTTCCGGAAACATTTTAGACCAGAATAAGGTAGAAAGCCGAAAGCAGGAATATCGAGCTCGGCTTTATGGGTATAATCTAAAGATTGGACTTACCGGTCTGATCAGCGCTTATGAAGCAGGATGTGGGAATCTTTATGAGATGGCTGAATATCTGAACGCTACGGAAGAATATTTAAAAGAGGCTATACAGTGTTATCATTCTAAATACGGTGTATACGCTGTTGTTGATAATTATGTTATTTATTTTGAACCATTTGCGGTGATACATATGATTTCATCAGCAGATTAAAGAACGGACCTGTTATTACCAGATTCGCTATTGGAAGAATATAGAGATTTTACTATTGAACAGATGTCTAGAATGACTGGATATCACCAAAAGCTCATAGAACTGCGAATGAGTTCTTGAATACAGGAGGTTTTTCACATGAAAAAGACATTATTAAAATATTTTACAGTTGCCCTAATTACAATCAGCACCATATCTATGCCGCTAACTGTTAAAGCAGCTCAAAAAAGTAACATTTCCATTCGGCCAAATGTAGCATACTCTAAATATGACATCACCGGTGATGGCAAAGCTGATAAAATTCGAATAAATTTCAAGTCGGAATCTTATCTGAACATTGAGGTGAATGGCAAAAAAAGTTTTAGTTTAAACGCCCAAAACATATATCTTGTAAATGCAGATCTTTATACTCTCAATGGAAATAAACATTTTTTGAAGCTAAAATGCCAAGACATTGATAATGATCACATTGATTACGACAAATTATTGACTTATAAATCTGGAAAACTTGTATCTGCTGTCAATTTAATGTCGCATCGTAAAGGTGCTTTCAATGCTCGCCATAATAGTTTTACTCAAAAAGTTGGTGCAAATTACATTCAAATCCGTATGCAGTCAATGCCAGGAGGAGTCGGTTCTATTCAATATACCATAACTTATAAACTTTCCGGAAGCTCTCTGAAGCTTTCCAAAACTACATATCCTGTCACTTATTCCAAATCATACAATCCCCTTCTTGGTGGACAAAATATGTGGAAATGTGCAAAATCATTGAATATAAAGAACTCCCCTAACGGAAATATTATCTATACAACAGATGCTTACGAAGTATGTACTGTAAATAAAATTAAATATTCTGGCGGCAGTGCCTATATATATATCCGGGCTGAGGATGCTGATATTTCTGGATGGGTAAGATGCCCTAATTCCTATACAAGCAGATTTTTTGAAGAATCCCTGTTTATTTAATTATCATTGCATTCAATAATGTCTTCAAAAAGTGCCCTTACTGGTAACAGCAACCAAACATTCTCGTTTGAACAGATGCCTCGAATGACGGGGAATCACCAGAAATTGATTGAATTGAGAATATCTAATAATTCAGATTTAGATCCGAATTATTTAATATTCTTTCACCTTATAAAGACATACATTTCAATGGTCAAAGCATATTTGATGTTTTGGGTTTTCCAAACGATTTGCTTGAACGTTTAAATCAGCTAATCACACAAAAATTCATATAAAAACCGCCCCTGCTGGTAACAGGGACGGATCAAGAATCTCCGAAGAGATCCAGTACTTTAGCAAAGATATTGTATCATCTTCGGAGCAGTTACACAAGTCGAACATTTGTATATATGTGATCACATCAATGGATTAACGAAAGGAGTTTTCATTATGCCATTACCCAAAGAACGGATTTATACAATAGATGACATCTACGCTCTTCCGGATGGCGAACGTGCAGAGCTGATTGATGGGCAGATCTATATGATGGCACCGCCTAATACCAGACATCAGGTAATCGTCGGTGAACTGTATGCTACTATCCGCAATTACATTAAAAGTAAAAACGGATCCTGTAAACCATATGTTTCTCCATTTGCAGTGTTCCTGAATGAAGATAACAAGAACTATGTCGAACCAGACTTAACAGTTGTCTGCTCACCGGACAAAGTAGATGAAAAAGGTTGTCATGGTGCACCTGACTGGGTAATTGAGGTTGTTTCTCCTGCTACCCAGAGTAAAGATTACGGAATAAAGCTGTTTAAATACCGTATGTCCGGAGTCAGGGAATACTGGATCATTAATCCTATGAAGGGGATTGTAAACGTTTACGATTTTGAAAATGAATCGGGTACCGGATTATACTCTTTTGATGATGAAATTCTAGTATGTATATATCCCGATTTATCAATTGTGATCTCTGAATTATTATAATAAAAACCGCCCCTGTTGGTAGCAGGGACGGCTCAAGAATCTCCGAAGAGATTCCGTACTTTGGCAAAGATATTGTATCATCTTCGGAGCAGTTACACAATCAGAACATTTGTGTGGCTGTTATTTTTATACTTAAAATTACATATTTTATAAAACCGAGGTGATATTTATGAGCAGTAAAGTGGCATGTCTTTACATCCGCGTCTCGACAGAGGACCAAACAGAACTTTCTCCTGATGCGCAGAAACGTCTTTTGCTGGATTATGCTCAGAAGAATGACATGATTGTTTCCGGGGACTTTATCTTTACTGAGAGTGTTTCCGGCCGGCATGCACAGAAGCGCCCGGAGTTTCAGAAGATGATTGCCCTGGCAAAGCAGCCCTCTCACCCCATTGATGTGATCCTGGTATGGAAATTCAGTCGTTTCGCCCGTAACCAGGAAGAGTCTATCGTATACAAGAGTATGCTCAAAAAAGACAATGTAGACGTGATCAGTGTATCTGAGCCACTGATTGGGGGACCTTTTGGCAGCCTGATCGAGCGTATCATAGAATGGATGGATGAATACTACTCCATTCGATTGTCAGGTGAGGTTTTGCGTGGCATGAAAGAAAAAGCCCTGCAAAAAGGCTATCAGACATCTCCCTGTCTTGGCTATACTGCAGTTGGACATGGAAAACCTTATATCATTAATGAAGCTGAATATGCCATTGTCTCTTATATCATGGACCTGTATGATAATCAGAACTTAGATGAGACAGCTATTGCCAGGCGTTGCAATGATCTCGGGTACCGGACAAAACGTGGAAAACTCTTCGAGCGGCGCAGCGTTGACCGGATTCTTGTAAATCCCTTCTATTGCGGGACTGTTGTCTGGAACGGAGTGGAATTTGAAGGAAGCCATGAGGTACGTCTTTCCAGGGAACGGTATGAAAAACGTCAGAAGCTGATCACTTCCCGGAAACGTCCAGTCAAGGCGCGGAATGTCTCTGCCTGTAAGCACTGGCTATCCGGTCTTTTGAAGTGCTCTGTCTGCGGGGCCACGCTTTCTTACACCGGTAATAATAAGTGTCCTTATTTCCAGTGCTGGAAGTACGCAAAGGGATTTCATAAGACTTCTGTTGCCTTATCGGTCAAAAAGGCTGAAGAAGCTGTGATAAGTTATTTTGATCAGATCTTAGATGGAGCAGAATTTACATATGTATGCAAAAAGAAAAAGACTGATCATTCACTGCAGATCGAACAGTTACAAAGAGAGATCAGTAAGCTCACCATGAGAGAAAGCAGAATCAAAGAGGCTTATGAGGCAGGCGTAGATACTCTGGAAGAATATAAGAATAATAAGGATCGTCTGGTATCAGATCGGTTAGAATTGACTGCTGCCCTTTCACAGCTATTACAGGAAGAACAGGCAGAGCAGCCTGACGCAGAAGAAATCTTGAAAGAGATCCGTTCTGTTACGGATGTCCTGAAGAATCCAGACGTAGGTTATGAAGCAAAGGGAAATCTGATCAGAAGTGTTGTGGAGCAGATCATATATGATAAGGAATCCGGAAAAATGTCTTTTGACATCATTATTTCCTGAATTTCATCCATCCATAAAAAAGTGCCATTTCAGCCTTTTAACATTTTTGTAATATTTTTTCAGAATTGAAAATCCCGCAAACCCGCATAAACACTGGGTTTGCGAGGCTATTATAGGGTACTGCACTCCGGTGGCCCGGACGGTGAGATCGGCGCTTCCCTGCGTTATCTTTCCCAGCGTTTTACCATGCCGAACCGAACGACTTCTGCTTTGCTCAACGACATAGGAACAGAAGAACTCAGTCATCTGGAAATGGTATCCACTATTGTACATCAGCTTACCCGGGACCTTTCCATGGAGGAAATTGAGAAATCCGGATTTGGACCGTATTATATCGATCACACAGTGGGAGTCTGGCCACAGGCAGCAGGTGGCGTACCATTTAATGCATGTGAATTTCAGAGTAAAGGTGATCCGATCACTGATCTGTTCGAGGATCTTGCTGCAGATGGTGCAATCATATAAGAACAACTTTTGATTAAAAGTTCCAGTGAATTTCAATCGGAACGTCCCTTGTTCCCGGAATACGCTTGCCGACAGATATATAGTCAATCAGTATTTCCACGATTTCGCGGGTAAGGTGTTCCAGGTTGGAATATTGTTCGATAATTTGACGGCGGTTATCGCCCACCGCAATTTTTTCCTCGATTTCGGCTAACTGCTTTTCTCCGTCAGCAATTACACGTTCCAGTCGGTCGCGCTCCGTAGTAAAGTCCTTTGACATTTCCACATAATCGCTTTCAGATATTAAGCCCTTGACCTTATCCATGTAAAGTTCCCGGATACCTTTGGAAAACTCTGCAACCTTTTTCTCATAGACGGCTATATCAGAGAGCAGACGTTTTTTCTGTCCCTGCAAGTTATCACAAAATTCTATGTTCTGTTCTAACTCGTCCTTATCAAGATACTCGGCTGCCAGTTTGTTAATCTCGTCGATAACCATTCTTTCCAGTTTATCAACAGAGATAAAGGAACCGATACAAGCGTCCTTTGCCACATGGCGGTTAGAGCATTGTAGATAGTGCTTATTGTGATTCTTAGAAGAACGCATAGTATAACCGCAGTTTGCACAACGGGCTTTTCTTGCGAATAAACCGATTGTCCCCACATCAAAGGGCTTTGCCCTCTGTGCGATTAACGCCTGCACCTTATCCCATAGCTCCCGGTCAATAATCGGCTCATGCGTTCCCTCAACGATATACCACTCACTTTTTGGACGGGGCTTGTTCTGCTTTGTCTTATAAGAAATGCTCCCATACTTGCCCTGTACCATATTGCCGATATAGATTTCATTTATCAGCATATCGGAAATAGCAAAGTATTTCCAGAGGGTACTGTTTTTCGTTTTCGGCTGTTGATAACGCAAGCCGTGTAGACGCTTATATTCTGTTGGATTTGGTATGCCCCTGTCATTGAGCATACGGGCGATTGCAGTTTTTCCGTAACCTTGTGAAAATAAGGTAAAAACTTCACGGACAACGGCTGCGGCTTCTTCGTCGATTATCAAATGCCCTTTCTGGTCTGGGTCTTTCTTATACCCATAAAGGGCAAATGCACCGATATGAAAACCGTTTTTCCGTCTGTTCGTCAAGACGCTGCGGATATTTTCAGACATATCCTCCAAGTACCATTCATTGACAAGCCCGTTAATCTGCCTGGACTTTTTATTTCCCTTGTTTGCGGTATCTGCATTGTCAACAATACTGATAAAACGAATACCCCATATCGGGAATAAACCGTGAATGTACTTTTCCACTAATTCAAGTTCGCGGGTAAACCGTGATTGTGTCTTACAGAGGATAATATCAAATCTGTGTTGCTCCGCGTCTTTCAGCAGGCGGTTAAATTCCGGTCGCCGTCTGTCAGAGCCGGTATAGTCGTCGTCGCTGTAAATGTTGTAAAGTTCCCACCCCTGTTCCATAGCATATTGCAGCAGCATGGCCTTTTGGTTCTGAATGCTGTTGCTGTCGTCAGTTTCAAACTGCTTGTTTCTATCTTCTTCGGATAAGCGGCAATAGATAGCTACTTTCATATTCATATCTCCTTAGAGATAGGAACAAGCTGCTTTCTACATAAATTATACCATGCAGAAAACAGCTTGTCATTGTTATTTCGTAAGGCGAACCGCCTTATTTTTTTCTATTCTATTTATCATTTCAACCCACTTTTTTGTGAATTGAGCTTTTGAAGTCGTGCTTTCGCCGCTTTTGAAAACACTCCTGCAAAGTATCTGGTTTTTATCCGTATTTGCCATGATTAGCCCCCTTTCCAAGACTGGCTAATACACTATATGAATAGTGGCAAGTCCACTATTACAACATACAAAGGGGGCTTACCGGACGGCTGTTAGCATAGCTCCACGGGACTTTCACCCCTCCGGCGGTCTGCCGAAGCTCTACCCGTTGCCTGCGACGCTTTGAACGCTCGGACTACGGCGGTAAAGGAGTATCATTGTACCGATATATGGATTATGGCGGCAGAGTTGCTACGTCTGCTTTGGAACGCTGATATTTCCCGCTCGGTTTGTCCCTCCTTTCGTCGTCGCGTATCAGCCCAACGGCTCCCCATATATCGAATGTATCCGATTTGCCCTATGCTGCGCCGCCGTTATCTTGCGCCGCTTTCTTTGTCAAGGTGCCGGAAGTGGCTATGCTGCGTCAGCTATGGAACGGAAAAGGGGGAGTAAAGCGTTCCGCTGCTGATTTGCAGTTATTCGGCTTTAAAAGCCAGAACAGCCAACATCAGTTTTGCTTGCAGCCGTTCGCGAATATCCTCGTCCACGCCAAAATAGACGTTTCCGCGCTCGTCGTACAGCTTCCGCATGGAAAGGCGGGCTATGTAGCCGCTGAAATGCTGCAAGACCATTTTCATAGCGTCCGGGTCGCCCTTCGTCGCTGCCAGAATGACAGGATAGGGTACAAGGGCTTTATCCGTAAAACCGGACTGATTACCATTCGTCCCATTCATCAGCATTTTCCTCCAGATATTTTCTTAACAGCTCAAAAGAGCTTGTCCGGCGATACTGTATTGTGCTTCTTGACGTATTGAACAACTTTGCAATCTCGGTATCGTTCATTCCCTCAAAGTAGTACAGCAGTACAGCCTTGCGCTTTTCTTCCGGCAAAGTACGGATTGCTTCAAGAAGCAGTTTTGGTGTGATTTTCTTCCCGCCCCTTTCGTAGCTCGGTTCGCTATCTTCCTTTTTGAAATACTCGTCAAAGGAATGAAGCTGCCGCGCTTCTTCTAAGGTCATGTCGGAAAAGGTTACTTCCTTTTCCTTGTGCTTATGAAGCTCCTTATGAGCGTCACACGCTTCATTGTGCAATACCGTGTTACAGTATCTTTGAAAAGCACATTGTTTCTGAAATTCCCTGCGATTAGGTTCCACATTCTCACCTCCTTTCTCGAATGAAAGGTTGGTGGTGTCCCCCTTTTCGCGGGGTAATACTGGCGTTTTTGAAAAACGCCGAACGTTTTCAAAAATTTTTTGTAAAAATTTTTGAGCAAACAAAATACGCCTGTCTGCAAGGCGCAGACAGGCGCAAAGGAAATATTAAAAGTATTTAGATGATTTGAAAGTTCATATTTAAGGGTGGAATATTCCCCGGCGGTGACCGGGCTTTTTTTGATGTGTAGAAGTTTGTGGAATTTTGTCGATACGCTCTATGCAACATGGCGGCTACCTCCTAAAGCCGCCATTTCTACATGGCTAAGGGTCGTCGTAGGTTTATGATAGACAAAAAGAAACGGCGGCTCTGAAAATCAAAGCCGCCGGATTTAGAAATGCACGCGAAAATATGTCTGCTGTGCGACGGCTTTTTTCTTTTGCCGTCGTCCGGCAGATAATGAACAAATATTTTGTTTTGCTTTATTCTATCAATGTCAGCTTACTTTAAGATGAATTTTAGCTTACGGATTTGTAAGGTAGAAAAAGAGAGGACAGTTTTTGAAGCTGCCCTCTCAAGAGATTATGAAAGATTATTGTGCGCTAATATTTTCTACAATAGACATTTTACGAAGTCTTTTAACTGGTCTATATACTGCAACTATAATTGAAAAAAACATAATCGCAGCAATAATTCCCAGTTCATTCCAGGGAATATTCCATGTATCACCCCAATTATAGGTTATCATCATTCCAAATAAGAGCTTATGAAAAGCCAGCCCGAAAATGCTTCCTACTACGGTTCCCATAACCGTATAAGTCGCTGCTTCTGCTATTACCATTTTGGCAAGTTGTTTTGTGCTTACCCCAATAGCCCGAAATGCTCCATATTGCTTTGTTCTTGCTGCAACACTCAATGCAATGCTATTTATAATGTTAAATATAGTAATCAAAACAACTACCACTAAAAATCCATAAAGGAATAAGCACATACAATAATAAATTCCCCTTGTGCTTTCATTTCCCATACGTTCATCGGAAAATGTGAAATCATTTCCTATCATTTGATGAAGGGCATTAACATCTGTATCAGTTGCATTTTTATCTAGCTGTATATCAATTACTGTGTACTCATTTTGCCCTGTTATTTTTTGAAATGTATTTTCAGAACAAATCAGAATACCATTACTCGTTGTATTAAATGGACAATCAGATAATATTCCGACAATTTGGATTTCTGTAGATTTTTCCCCAATCCTGCAATTTACTGTATCTCCTACCTCAATATTATTCTCTGGACTATATACAATTAGCCCGGTATTGACTTCATTTTGCACAACTTTGATAGAACCTTGCAACAAGTAATCTTTCGCCCAATCAAATTGTTTTTGTTCGTATGAGATTATATCTAATGTAACGCTATCATCATTTACTGTTGTCGGTACATCATAAGAAAACATTCGACCATAAGCAGCGTTGACTATCGGATTTTTTTCTAATTTTTCAAGTATTGAATTATCAATAGAACAAGTATTTTGAGGACTTATAATTGATATGTCGGCAGTCCAAGGGCGTAATGGTGTTAAAGTATGATTTGTAAAAGCTATTGCAACCACGAACGACAAAAAAAGAACGATACTTATAGAAAAAGAAAGTACCATTAAAATAAAGTTTTTCTTGCTTGATATTGCATGATAAATGCCAAGTGACGTTTCCACTTTAAATATTTTTGTATTTACAGCTTTTCGGACTGGACGCAGATTAAAGGCGTTTCCGGAAACAGCCATCAGCGGTGAAACTTTTGCAGCTTTTTTGGCAGGAGAATGAGCTGCAAGCAAAACTGTCAATAAACCTATTACAATTCCGGCCACAATACTGGGTAGACTAAAACTAAAAGTAGGAATAGCTCCAAAATATTCTGGACTAAGCACACGCAAAACAGCACATAAAACCCATACGACAACAATACCCATTGCGACACCAACTGGGATAGCAAAACGACACCAACTAAGAGCTTCTTTGTTTACCAATTTCATTACCTGCTTTGGTGTTGCACCAATACAGCGTATTAGTCCAAAAAATTCAGTTCGTTGCATTACATTACTATTTAGGCTGCTTGCTATCATAATTATACCTGCGAACATAACTAATAAAAATAAGATAATCGCCGACATATAAATCTGAACCATAAAAGAATTAGAACTTTGTCCCAATAAACCAAGTAATTTTGTATTTTCAGAAACTTGTTCATCAGAAAGATGACATTTCTCTTTTAAATTATTGATTGTATTTTGTATATTCTTTAAGTCTGAAAATTGAACACATAATATACTGTTATAGTCTGCTAATTCATCACTCATTTCAGTAGGATAAATTTCTCGAAAAGCAGAAGTTGTCATAAAAAAACCATACGAATCTTCACTCATTGTTTTTGAAGCGTCATTACAAAAACCGGAAATTTCATAGTGAAGTTCGGTACCGTCTGGTGTATTTATTGCCACCGTATCTCCAATTTGCAACCCTAAATATTCTTTTGCGTTAAGTGTAATCATAACCTGTTGATTATTCTGGGGAAAATTGCCTTCCTCAATAATATCTACCATTAGTTTTGTCATGTATTCTTCATCACAACCAACGATTACAGCATTCTTTCCTTCAAAAGTATAACCTTCATCACCTCTGAAATTCAAAACACCATAGCGGGCAGCAGCTTGTATATCTGGACGCCTTGAAATTAGTGTTGCTTCCTCGTCAGTAATATCTTTAATGCCAATATGAAAATTACCTCCGTCTATTTGAGCCTGCAATATTTGGCTAGGGCTTGGTGTCCGGGGAAATGCTCCTTGCAGAACTGCTCGCCCAGCTCCTGCGCCCGGTCTACGGTCAAGCCGTTGTCTGTCCCGTCCCGTGGGTCAAAGCTGATGATATAGTGGTGGCTTTTCACATCTTCCCGTTTTTGGTTTTTCTCATAGCGGAGATTGGCTCGCATACAGGCAACAGCGAAATCCTCGCCCCCGCAGTTGAGGGAAGAAATGCGGTAATCCTCCCTCGGTATCAGCCGCCCGTTTTCATCAAGGGTGGGCTTCATGGTAAACTCGTCATGCTCAAATGTGAGATAGGCTTCCGCTGCGCCATAGTCGGCGTTTTTAGAGCTGATATGTTTGAATGTTGCCAACAGCGTCACCCACTTTCTGCAAG
>ENA-ORUQ01000061-ORUQ01000061.1-human-gut-metagenome-genome-assembly--contig:-NODE-61-length-108812-cov-7.749846_pt1 | contig 108812 bp, 97 predicted proteins | sample MGYA00242081_ERZ509211 | MGnify/ENA primary metagenome ERZ509211 (study PRJEB26280, sample SAMEA2338785) | human gut metagenome | biome: human gut; feature: human-associated habitat; material: faeces...
CGATTTTTTTTGCAGACACAAAAAAGGCCATCTCAAAGTATTTTGAGACAGCCTCATTAGATAATCTCCAACCCCGAAGGATCATACATCACCCGGGCATGGTTTTTCCGGATTACCTCCCGTTGGATGCACTTTCCCGTCACTTTATCAATTGTGTCACGAATGACAGAGCCATTCCGGAACACAATGCCATTCTCTCTGGAAAAGAATTCATTTTCTGCATGAATGTGATAACTGTAAGCTTGAGGATGTTCCGAACGCAATTCACCTCTCAGGTATTCTCCATCAGTGAACACCAATAACTGATACACATTATCCGTATCGTTGCGGAAACGGTAATCCAAATAATTATAGACAATGCTCGTACCTGTACCGAATGGAATCTGCCGGTGATAATCGGGAAACAGATCCAGCCCGTCATGATGATGATGTTCCACAATCCTTAATTCGGAATGCATCACCATCCAATGAATCAGGTTGGTAAACTGACACAGTCCTCCCCCATATCCCTGTGAAGCCCGCCCCTTTGAAATCGTCAGTCCCTTCTTATAGCCATGCCGCTTATCATCAGGGCCTACCAGTTTCCAGAAAGAGAATGTCTCGCCCGGCCGGATCAGAATTCCATTTACACAGGGAGACGCAAGTGACAGATTCACAGCCTTGTTCTCCTGCAATTGCATTTCAGTATTCCCGAGTCTCCTGCGGATCAGCGAACTATGCCGGTATACCAGAACCGGCAAGCGCTCTGTACTTTTTTCACAAGCCAGCTTCTCCCGGCTGAAAAGGTCCTTCAGATGACGCAGCAAAATACATTTTTTTCTGGATATCTGATATGTCCAGGGTGAAAGTTCACAGAATAATTTTCTTTTCCTAGTATTAGCCATGCAGTTCTTAATTTTATCTTCCCAATATGAAGATAAAATTACATTTTTACTTTGATAAATAAGAATGTATCCTATGTGTTTTTACCGAATCTCCTGGCCAGATGATTCTTTCTTACACCCTACTATAAGACTAATATTTTCCACATTTACCATTACTGCTATTAAGTATCTTTCTTATCTTTGCAGCTAAACAGACAATGAATCCGGTTACGCAACTGCTATCAATAAAATATACATCCTACTCTATAAAATGAAATCACAGATAATCCGAGAAATTAAAGAAACAGACTATCCTGTTCTGGTGGGAATATGGGAAAGTGCCGTACTTCACACACATGATTTTTTGAAGCAGGAAGACTTCTTATATTACAAAGAAAATCTTATCAATTATTTCCGATACGTAAGTCTGTATGGATTTGAGCAAGACCAGAAGCTGGTAGGTTTTATAGGGACGGCCAATAGCAACATCGAAATGCTGTTCGTGCATAACGACTACCGTAGTATGGGCATCGGTAAAAAATTGGTTTTACATGCAATTCACAATCTTAGCGTCAGTAAAGTGGATGTGAATGAACAGAATTTACAGGCTGTAAAATTTTATCAACATATAGGATTCTCAATCGTAGCACGTTCAGCAGTTGATGGTGAAGGCATGGCATATCCGATTCTGCACATGCAGCTGTCAACTATTTAGTACTCTATGTAGAACTTCATTATCGCACACTTGACTCATTAGAGTCCTTTAGGTGTCGCTGCATTACAGAACATCATAGTCCATTTTTATTTACAAAAATATTGTCATACCTTCTACTAAAACTAATTTGCTTTCCGCACAGAAGGTTCAAAAGTTACCGGGAAAGTAAACTGTACATTCCTGTTCTTTCCTTTCTGTCGACCCGGTTTCCATTTCGGCATCAGACTGACAACGCGCAGAGCTTCCTTATCCAACGTCGGATTTACCCCTCTCAGTATCACCGGAGCTGTGACATTCCCCTCCTTATCAACTACGATTTGAATGATGACACGCCGCATTGTTTCTGCTTTTTCATGTTGCAGATGCCTCCGTATAAAATCCAACAAGCCAGGCATTCCGCCGGGGAACTCCGGCATCTCTTCCACTACCTGATAAACTGTCTGCTCATTTTCTTTCAGAATCTCCACATAATTTCTACTGAAGTTTTTCGGTACTGGAGTCATTTCGGCCCGTCCGGCCTCTTCGTAATTATCCGTCAGACGAAATTCTGTCATCATCCGGATATTTTCTTTTGATTGTAGGGACACATCGTAGAAAAAACGATAACGTCCCGGTGCATTGTCATGGATTTCCGGATACAGACTGGCCACAAACCGACGGGAAGCACCTGGAGCAACCACAAAAGCAATATCCACTGCAACGGTATTGATAGGCAGCTCATACCATTGGCTATTCGTACCTTCATACGTAATGAAGTAATGCATGCCACAAGTAATCTGCCGGTCGCTTCCGTTCAAGAGAATAAATGAAGCAGCAGAAGTCGTATCCGGATAAACTGTATATTCCGGATACAGACAAATACCGTATGCTTCGGATACACCGGTGGTATTATTCCGGACAGGATTTTCCGGACCCGAGAAACGGATAGCAGGCGAATCCATAAGCAACCTGCAGAACTCCGCACGGGCTTCCGGCGTATTATGAACCAATGTCACATTGATAAGATGTGCCGTCCTTCCCCAACTCACCATATTCGCCTTCAATTTACCTTTCGGCAAAGCATTATACCGTCGGTTCAGTTCATCCAAGAGAGTTTGAAGCTGCTTTTCAGAAAATATGCTGTCCGTCATCATTTCGATACGGAAGGCCTTGCTTCCCGACACCGTTTCCAATATTTCCCGTGCACGCAGCGTATCGCCCCGCACCTGAAGGACCAGCGTATTCCCTTCGAAATAGCGTCCCTCCAGAAACGAGGGACAGCGGGTACTTCCAACGAAATCTCCAGTCACGGTGGAGTCATCACCATATGCCTTGCTCAGCGCTCTGATTATTTTCCAGCCCTCACTCCGGTCAAACACTTGTGGTTGAGAGGATGGTTCAGAAGGCTTCACACCCATTTGCTCCGCTCTGCCGGTACAATTCACGGTCAGCAGAAAAGCACAAGCCAGTATATAAAATCTTTCTCTTTTCATTGTTTCATCCTTTTCCCGTGTTTATCTTCCCAATATGAAGATAAAATTACATTTTACTTTGATAAATAAGAATGTATCCTATGTATTTTTACCGAATCTTCTTGCTAGATAATTCTTTCTTACACAGATTACATCGAGAGACGTGAACTTTGTCCCTCGATATAATCTGACAATTTGCTCCAGTTGAATCTGATTAAATCATGGATTACCAATATTTAAAAGCATTTTCAGTTCCGGATTTGAAGATGCAAATATGATTTATAATATTCTATTCAACCGCATAGCAAGATAGCTGAGCTCATTGTTCTCTAAACTCCTCCAACAGTTCCTTGCAGCTTTCCATGTGTTTGTTATACCGCCGTAATGTTATCATAGCAGCAATTCCAATAGATACAACTCCTGATAAAGTAATGAGTCGTATTGTAGCAGGATCGTCCGTCAGAGTATACAGGCGCAGAAAAATATAAGTAAACATAGCTGTCAGAGGGACTATGCTGGCAAGCAGTGCTCTATCGTAGAATTTACGATAACTCATAATTTTGCCTGTGACCGTCCGTACATCGTCGTTTAACAGATTATCCATACCAAGTTTGCGGCTTACCCATAGGCTGACGCCCAAATCTGCCAAAGCCCACAAAGATACCAATATTCCAAACAACAAAGGCCAGTCTGCAGTTATGCAAATAATTATTACCGCAGGTATCGTCAAGACATCAAGTAACATTCTATCTTTCATCTCCTTGCTCATGGCCAAGGTTGGCCGTTTCCTCAGCGCCTTGAAAAACTTTTCGTTCACTTTATCTTGCTTTCCCAATTCTTCTTTAAACAAATTATATTCCGACTTCAGTGCTTGAAGTTCTTTTTCAACATTGATTTCCATACAATTCCTTTTGTTAGATGTTAGACATTTTTTTAAGTTTTTCTTTGATGCGTACCAACTTGAATGAGACATTCTTAACAGAAATTCCTAGGATAGCGCCAATCTCATCGTAGCTCAGGCCTTCAAGCCACAACAGGACCACGCTTCTGTCAATCAGTCCCAACATATTGATTCGCTTATAAAGCTGCTTTATCTGTAAATTCTTTTCAAGATTACTTCCTTCTGACAGATAACCGGTATCCAGATTCAGACATTCCCTCTGCTTTTTCTGACGATTGCTGAAATTGATGCAGTAGTTCAAACTGACACGATAAATCCACGTTCGGATATCGCTTTTTCCCTCAAAGGTTTCGAAACCTTTCCACAAACGGACAAGAATGTCCTGATAGAGGTCATTTACCTCTTCCTCATCCTTAGAAAACATGTAACAAACTGTGTAAATGGTCTGTTCATGCTCTCTGATGATATTCATAAACTGTTGTTCTTTCGAATTCATTCTACACTCTGTTTTTTATTATTAGACCACAAAGCAGCCAGAAAACTATACGTTCATATCGATTATCTTTGTATCTATCAACCATAATTATCGACATCAAGAAATATAACCAACTGGTGAAAACATATTTCTTTTTATTCATACTCTACTTATTAGACCACGCAGTAGTCCAAAAACTATACATTCATATTGATAAAAATAGGATAAAATCAATAAATGGTACATAATCGCGCTGTCCTTGCGCCAAGGGAGCGCAATGCCTCTAACGGTCTCTGGAAAAACATTTTATCTCCCAAGATTACAGTAAACCCCAAGGACCTTCAGTCAAAAGGAAAAAGCCGTCGAAACAAAAATCAATCTGCCACGGGAACTCATTAATCAGCGCCGTTGATTTATTCATCCGCGCCGCCAATCAATAAAACCACGGCGATAACGCAATTATAAAAAACATTACTTGCATGATACAACAATATTCCCGAATAGTTTATACCGAAGAGTTGAGACAAATGCCACCCGTTGCACTTTCCGCACTCCAAAGCCGTATGCAACTCTGCCTGATGATGCCCTTCTTTCCGGCAATCTCCCGATATGCCGCATCCCTTTCCAGCCCCTAAAACAAAAACAAACAGTACCGGCAAAGCATAATAGATACACTTTACCGATACTGTTTGTGTATATTCCTGTCCCCGGCAGTCCTACAGTATGCCCTTACCCCAGTGCCGGTTTTTATGTAGACTTATCCGTCTCTATTATGAGATTGAACGGAGGACAGTTTCCGTCAATCCCATTATACTTACAGTCTGGAAATCATTTGGTTTCACCGAAAAGGACGTCCTTTCCCTGGATGAACGTAATGTCACGAGGAATACCGGCCGAATTAATCTTGTCCAGATCAGCCTGAAGTTCAGGAGTAATGCCCCCGTTCTCTGCGCGATACTTGGTAGCAAACTCGACATTACCGTCGCCCTGAGTCTTCAGGATCAGTGCAGCCCAGCCGTTCATGGCTTCTTTCGCCTTCTGGAAGTCGATTACATACTGTCCCTGGGCATCGCGGGTAAACGCACCTGCCTTCTCCATATAGTTAAAGCACATCATGTTGGCTTTGCCGTGTGATGACGCAGCACCGAAACGTACGGAACGCAGGATACCGGCAATGTAAGTAGTGATGGCATCTTCGGCAGTGATGTTGGTGATCTCACCCATCTCCACCAGCTTGGTTACCATAAACAGACCCAGGATATCGGCCTTGGCTTCTTCCCACGAAGTCTTTTCAGTGCCCATTACCGCATCCACACTTTCATTCGTATTTACCGTCTGCTTCACACCCAGTCCGTGAGCCACTTCGTGGAAAGTCACATTCCAGAAGAAAGCATCGAAGTTCAGATATTTCTGCTGTTCGGGCGTAACGATAAGCTCACCTATCGGCATCATAATCTTATCGAACTTCGCCTTCATGGAGTTTCTCAGCTGGAGACGGCGGGTTCCCTTCATCGCATGTACCCGCTCATCATTCGGAAGATTGATGGCAATGGTCTTGCTTCCGGCATTGCAGTCGCCGGCATAGAACACGGCATCGTACACATTCAGGTCGGACGATGTACCGGGAACAAATGTCTTGTATTGTGGTTCACAGGGCAACTCCTTCTGCAGGGCAGGAAGCATGGATACGAATTTGGCAAGATCCTTGCTTCTGGCTTCATCTTTCAGAAGAATAAAAGACTCGTACGAAGCCTTGGTCTCACGGAACTTGTCGTCGTAGCTTTCGATAGGGCCGGTTACGAAATCCACCTTACTGTCTTTCATATCCATCCAGGCAAGGTCGCTTTCCAGGTAATCGTCTGTCTTGAAAGCTTCGATGCGTTTCTGAAGATAGTTCTTCAGGCCCGGGTCTTCTGCCAGCGTCACGGCTTTTTCAAGCAGTGCACAGATCCGTCCGATTTCATCGGCATATTCTTCATGATACCATACGCTCTTCAGAGAACCGTCTGCATTTCTACGGATAACGGTATACCATGAATCCTTGTTCTCATCTTCCAGGGCATCAAACTCCTCGGCCGTAATATCGTGCGGGTAATAATTGCAGACATCCAGTTTCTCGCCGTATCCCGGAAGGAAGGGCTTGTTGTTGTCAAGACGGTCCCAGGCTCCATACTGGATCATGGCAAACTTCTTGGCATAACTGTCGGTAAGGGTATCGAGCACACTCTTGTCGCCGAAAGTCTGTTTCCAGAAAAGGTCGTCTGTAATTTCGCCGACCTGGAAAAATATTTTTACCAGTTCTTTTTCCTTGTCATTCAATCCGTTGACCAGGTCTGATTTCAGTTCCACCTGTGCATATTCTTCCACCTTGGCCTTCATCGGAGACTCCTGCTGCTGAGTGGTACACGACAGTACGGAAGCTATCGCAGCAACTCCCAGTACCGATGCCGAAAATTTCATAAATCTGTTCCTCATAATCTGTTGGTTTTGTTATTTATATACTATTAGATTCGTTACTGTCGGATTTTTATTCACTGAGTCACTCTAAAGATTCGTGGATGACCGTCATTCTTGCTTCACCTTGTTTCTGATATCATTTGCCCGTCCACTCCCAGAGCTGTTTTCAATGCCGTTTTCCCCAATTGACTCCAACACTTTTACAGGGCCGAAGATACAAAAAGAATAAATATGAGCCAAGGCAAACATTTTGAAATGATTATGCAGAAACGCAAAAAGCCCGGCATCCGCTGACTCTCCCGCTGCAAAGCCGAGCCCTCACCTTGGAGAATCGTTCTTCCGGCGGAATTTTAACGGTGACAATCCCGTCTTACGCATAAAGAACTTTCCAAAAACAGACTGGTCGGAGAAGCCGAGACAATCTGCAATTTCCTTGATGTCCATATCTGTACACTCCAGCATGCGCCTCGCATCGGCGCAAAGCATCTTTGAGAGATGAAAACACACGGTATTCCCCGTTACATTCTTCACCACGCGCGACAGATAAGTGGTCGTAATGTGCAGACTCTCGGCATAAAATCCTATGGAATGGTGTTGACGGTAATTTGCCACAAGGAGTTTCTTGAAGTTCCGGAAAATCTCGTTTTCACGTTTTACAGAAACCATGGTATCTGTATGCTCTCCGCATAAGGCATCAGCCAGCTGCAAAAGAAAGAAGTTGCACAAGTTACGGATGATCCCGTCGTGATAGACCTGCATCACATTAAGCCGCGCTCCGAAAAGCGACATGCTCTCCTTCAGATAGCCCAATCGGTCACCCGTAAGACGAAACACGGGAAGCCTGTAATTGCCAAGATAGCCTGCAACCTGATTATAGAGCGGCTGCCCGTCGGGAAGACTGTCAAAATACGAAGGGACCATGTATACAACCTTCAGTGCAAAACAGGCATCAAAATGCTCAATGGTACTGGTCGTACTTGGGGTAAGCACCACCAGATTTCCGCTGTCAAGGTCATATTCATCGTAGGCATCGACCAGTCGGGCTGTTCCGTTTATGACGAGAAAAAGCCTCTCTCAAACCTTATGCCGGTACAATCACTTGAATGTGCCTCAAAGTCGTAACAGCAGGTATTTCCGGCAGTAGTCCCCGATGATTCCATTACTTCATAAATAGAAATATCCTTCATCCGTTTTTTATGACAAAGATACCCGTTGTTTCGTTTTAAACCAAAATAAGTTGTTCTTTTATATCGGTCCTTATGGATTTTAGGTTGAACTTTGCGGCAATTTTATAAATGAGAAAAGCCATATGGACAAATTTCTTTTCAGACGTTATCTTCTGTTTTGTATTTCTCTGTTTGTGAATGCGCTTGGGATAGCCTTTATTACCAGAGCCGCCTTGGGCACGTCGCCAATTACCAGCGTGACATACGTACTGAGCATGTTCACCCCCTTCACCATCGGAGAATGGACCATCATGCTCAACATCCTCTTCGTGGTGCTCGAGCCATTTATGATGACACGCCGCGACCTTAAAGACGACTTGCGGATGTTCCTGCTGCAGATTCCCATATCCTTCTGTTTCGGAATATTCATAGACATCTGCATGCATCACATACTTTTCTGGCTGAATCCGGCCACATATCTCCACATGATCTCCGCATTACTGGTGGGATGTGTGATTCTGGCTGTGGGCATCGCCCTCGAAGTGAAAGCCAATACGGCAATGATGGCCGGTGAATATTTCGTGAAAGTCATCACACGGCGCTTCCACGGGGAGTTCGGCTACATCAAGCTCGGTTTCGACGTGACCCTGGTGGCCATCGCCTGCATACTGTCCCTGGTATTCATGTCCGGCATATACGGCGTGCGTGAAGGTACTGTCATTGCCGCTCTGATAGTGGGACCCATCGTGCACTTTGTAAGCCCGTATTACCGTTTCCTGGACCAGTGGATCAACGACCGGAAGCCGCAGGAAAGAGCCCATATCAAACAACCACACAACCCTGTTATAATAACCATAGCGCGCGAATACGGCAGCGGCGGACATCTGCTGGGTGAAATGCTCTCCAAGGAGCTAGGCATCAGACTGTACGACAAGGAATTCATCCGCATGGCAGCACAGCGCAGTGGCATGGACGAGGGGTATATTGCCCGAAATGAACAGTCTATTCCCTCTTTCTGGCTTAAATGCATCCTGTCAAAGAACAGTGAGCAGCCCATAGAGGGAAGTCTTTCGTCGGATGACGTGCTGTTCGTTGCAGAAAGCAAGATTATCCAGGAGCTGGCAGAAAAAGAATCTTGCATCATTGTCGGCAGGTGTGCTGACTACATTCTGAAAGATTATCCTAAGGTTCTGAAGATATTCTGTTATTCGGATATGGAAAGTGCCGTTTCCCGCTGTGTGAGCGAATATGGCATCAAGCGCGAGGAGGCCGCATCGGAAATACGCCGCATCAACCGCAACCGTATTCATCATTACGAATATTATACCGGTGAGAAATGGGGAGAACCTCACCATTATCACCTCATGCTGAACACCGGAACCATCGGTTTGGAAACGGCATGCAAATTGGTCAGGAAGATTTATGAAAACGGGTAAGGCCTCTCCCTCCTCTCTGCAACCTTCCGGCCGCTGATTTGCGCCGTTTCCTTTTTTCATCCTCTGTATCCCTGAGAAGGATTCATACCAATTTCTCCACACTGAAGGGTGTGGCAGTAAAAGGCTTCCGTCATTTGACTTAAGTATGGTCAATGACGGAAGCCTTTTCTGTTTCATACATGCCAAATACCAGTGCCATTGAAGAACGGGCACCCGTAAAGAAAACACAAGAGTCTCCGCTTCCTGCGGTCAGTACTGCCTGACATACACATTTTCATCCGATACCGGCCCGGTGACAGATTCGGCCGGCCGTTGTACAATATCATAATAATAATCTCAATTTATCAAATTGAGAAGCCTGAAACCGGAGGTCCAATTGCACATCATTTATTAATGTATTAATAAACAGAACATTACGCATATCATCTATTTTCTGGCATGCCTCTTGCATAAGATAAGATGAACTTAAAAAATAAAAAATGATGGAACTGTTTACAATTGGTTTTGCAGTCTGCATGCTGACAGGCATCAGCTGCTTCTGGTTATTTGAGAAATGTATCGAATGGTTTGAAAACGTGTAAAACAAAGAGGAGAAAAAGATTTATGTACACTGCATTATTTATAGTAGGCCTGATAATGTTCGGCTATCTGATGTATGTCCTGGTAAAACCGGAAAAGTTTTAAATGAATGAATCGACAATGTGTAGCACGCTCTACCCCAAAAAATATTAATGTATGAATACAGAAACATTAGGTGTCATCGCACAAATCGTTTTAATGATAGCATTGAGCTATCCATTAGGAAAATATATTGCCAAAGTCTATAAAGGGAAAAAAGTCTGGAGTGATTTCATGAAGCCGGTAGAAAATGTAATCTTCCGGTTTTCCGGAATCAACCCGGAAGAAGAGATGAACTGGAAACAGTTTTTAAGGGCCATGCTGGTGGTTAACGCATTCTGGTTTGTATGGGGAATGGTCCTGCTGGTTGTACAGGGCTACCTTCCTTTAAATCCGGATGGGAATATCGGTCAGACCGCACATCAGGCTTTCAATACCTGCATCTCGTTCATGGTTAACTGCAATGAACAACACTACAGCGGTGAGACCCATCTGACTTATTTCACTCAACTGTTTGTGATCATGCTGTTCCAGTTTATCACAGCAGCCACAGGCATGGCCGCAATGGCAGGTATCATGAAAGCCCTTGGTGAAAAAACGACCCAAACCATCGGCAACTTCTGGAAGTATCTGGTACTGAGCTGCACCCGAATTCTTCTTCCCTTATCGCTGGTAGCCGGATTCATACTGATTACACAAGGTATCCCCATGGGATTTGACGGCAAAATGGAAATCACGACGCTGGAAGGAAATCCACAGTACATCTCCCAGGGACCCGCCGCAGCGATTGTACCCATCAAACAGTTGGGTACGAATGGAGGCGGCTACTATGGAGTGAACGCTTCGCATCCGTTGGAAAACCCCACATATCTGTCGAACATGACAGAATGCTGTTCCATACTTATCATCCCGATGGCAATGGTATTTGCATTTGGTTTCTATGTAGACCGCAAGAAACTAGGCTATAGCATATTTGGAGTAATGCTTGCCGCCTTCCTGATCGGAGTATGCATCAATGTGCCTCAGGAAATGGGAGGCAATCCAAGAATCGATGCCATGGGCATAGCCCAGGACGGCGGAGCGATGGAAGGAAAAGAAGTCCGGCTGGGTGCCGGCGCAACGGGTCTCTGGAGCGTGGCTACGACTGTCACGTCCAACGGTTCCGTAAACGGCATGCACGATTCTACGATGCCGCTTTCCAATATGATTGAAATGCTGAACATGCAAATCAATACATGGTTCGGCGGCGTCGGAGTGGGCTGGATGAACTACTTTACCTTCATTATCATAGCCGTTTTCATCAGTGGACTGATGGTAGGACGTACCCCGGAATTCATGTGCCACAAGGTGGAAGCAAAAGAAATGAAAATAGCCTCGGTGGTAGCACTGCTTCATCCTTTCGTCATCCTTGTAGGTACTGCCCTTGCCGCCTATCTGTATGTACATGCTCCTGCGTTTGTAGCGAGCGAAGGAGGCTGGCTGAACAACCCCGGTTTTCACGGACTCGGAGAGATGCTGTATGAGTTCACTTCTTGTGCGGCCAATAACGGATCAGGTTTTGAGGGACTGGGAGATAACACCTGGTTCTGGAACGTATCCTGCGGCATCGTACTGATATTGAGCCGGTTCATCCCCATCATCGGCCAAGTAGCCATAGCGGGACTTCTGGCACAGAAGAAATATATCCCGGAAAGTGCCGGAACACTTCAGACCGATACGGCGACATTCGGAGTGATGACGTTTGCAGTGATATTCATCGTCGCAGCCTTGTCATTCTTCCCGGCACAGGCCTTGAGTACAATTGCAGAACATTTTTCATTGTAGTTTAAGACAACAACATGCAAGCCGGCAGGCAGGACAATCGCACTTGAAAGGGATTGTACGCTTGTCAGCTTACGAATAAAAAATCTGAAGATATGAATTCAAAAGATCAAAATACCTCGCTGTTTCAAAAGGATCAGGTCATGGAAAGCCTGAAACAGTCATTTGTAAAGCTGAATCCGAAAATGATGGTCAAGAACCCTATCATGTTTACTGTGGAAGTGTCAACCGTAATCATGGGATTCGTCACCGTTTACTCAGCATTCAGCACCTCACAGGGTTCGTTCACTTATAACCTGTGGATATTTGTCATACTTTTCCTGACATTATTGTTCGCCAATTTTGCCGAAGCGATAGCCGAGGCCCGCGGTAAAGCACAGGCAGACAGTTTGCGCAAGACCCGTGAAGAAACTCCTGCCAAACTTATTGTAAACGGTAAAGTAACGACAGTGAGCAGTTCGCAGCTCAAAAAAGGAGATATCTTTGAATGTGAGGCGGGTGATGTCATTCCGGCAGACGGTGAAATCATTGAGGGACTGGCATCCATCGATGAAAGTGCTATCACCGGTGAATCTGCTCCGGTAATCCGCGAAGCCGGTGGCGACAAGAGTTCCGTAACGGGTGGTACTAAAGTCCTTTCCGACCACATCAGGGCAGTGGTGACAACCCAGCCCGGCGAGAGTTTTCTGGATAAGATGATTGCACTGGTCGAGGGAGCAAGCCGTCAGAAGACGCCGAATGAGATTGCACTTACCATCCTTTTAGCCGTATTTACACTGGTGTTCCTCGTCGTTTGCATCACTCTTAAACCGCTGGCCGACTATTCCGGCACCGTCATTACCATAGCCGCATTCCTCTCCCTTTTTGTCTGCCTGATACCGACTACGATCGGCGGTCTGCTTTCCGCAATCGGTATCGCCGGAATGGACCGGGCCTTACGGGCAAATGTCATCACCAAATCAGGCAAGGCGGTTGAAACGGCCGGAGATATCGACACCCTACTGCTCGACAAGACCGGAACCATCACCATCGGCAACCGGAAGGCTACAGCTTTTTATCCGGTTGCAGGTCTTGACAAACGCAGGTTTATCGAAGCGTGCATGCTGTCTTCCGCATCAGACGATACCCCGGAAGGAAAGTCTATCATAGAGTTGGGACGGGAACAGGGACTGCGTATGCGCAACCTGCACACAGAAGGCGCTCATATGATCCGGTTTACGGCCGAGACCAAATGCTCGGGAATCAACTTAGCGGACGGTACTCAAATCCGAAAAGGGGCATTCGATGCAATTCGTACGATTGTAAGCGAGGCAGGAAATGAATTTCCTGAAGAGACCGAGGAAATCATCAGGCGGATTACCAGCAATGGAGGTACCCCGCTGGTGGTATGCATCAATAAGGAAATCGCCGGCGTGATTGAGTTGCAGGATATTATCAAGCCGGGCATCCGGGAACGTTTTGAACGCTTGCGCAAGATGGGAGTAAAAACCGTCATGGTGACCGGTGACAACCCACTGACGGCAAAGTATATTGCCGAAAAAGCCGGAGTTGATGATTTCATTGCGGAGGCCAAACCGGAAGATAAGATGAATTACATCAAGAAGGAACAGGCTGCGGGTAAACTGGTTGCCATGATGGGTGACGGAACCAACGATGCCCCGGCGCTTGCACAAGCTAACGTAGGAGTAGCCATGAACAGTGGCACTCAGGCGGCTAAAGAGGCCGGCAACATGGTCGACCTTGACAACGACCCTACCAAACTGATAGAGATTGTCGAAATCGGCAAACAGCTGCTGATGACACGTGGCACACTTACCACCTTCTCCATCGCCAACGATGTAGCCAAGTATTTTGCCATCATCCCCGCACTGTTCATGGTTTCCGTCCCGCAGCTTGGAGCACTTAACATCATGGGATTACACAGTCCTGAGAGTGCCATCCTTTCTGCCATCATATTCAATGCCATCATCATCCCTATCCTCATACCGCTGGCACTTAAAGGAGTGGAATACAAGCCGATTGGAGCCAGTGCCCTACTCCGCAGAAACCTGCTTATCTATGGAGTGGGCGGTATTATCGCACCTTTCGCAGGAATTAAACTGATAGATTTATTCGTAGGGTTATTTTTCTGATAATTAAAACAAATACAGACAGTTATGAAAAATTTAATGAAATCAGTCCGGATTACACTGGCATTCTGTGCCTTATTTTCGGTCAGTTATATATTGGTATTATGGATTTTCGCTCAGTTTGCCGCTCCCGGTGAAGGAGGAAATGCGGAAACAGTAACACTCAACGGCAAAGTTGTCGGTGCTGCAAACGTGGGACAGGTTTTTACGAAAGACGTATTCTTCTGGGGCAGACCTTCGTGTGCAGGCAGCGGGTATGACGGCACGAGTGCTGCAGGCAGCAACAAGGGGGCTACCAACGAGGAATATCTGAAAGTAGTGGAAGCCAGAATTGATACATTTCTGATTCATCATCCTTACCTGAAACGCGAGGACGTTCCTGCGGAAATGGTGACCGCAAGTGCCTCCGGTCTTGATCCTGACATCACCCCTGAATGTGCATATGTCCAGGTAAGACGGGTTGCAGAGGCCAGAGGAATGAGTGAGGCTGATGTGAAGGCCATCGTCGACAAGATGATAGAAAAGCCCTTGTGGGGCATCTTCGGACCAGCAAAAATCAATGTGCTGAAACTGAACGTTGCATTGGAGGAAGCAAATCCGACCGTAGGCCAATAAACAACCGGCTCCTTTCCACATGCCGGTTTGCAGTTGACGGTCCATGACCGTACCTGCCTTGCAGCGGATTCGGCCTGGAATGGCAATGGCCTGTCAGTATCCCCCTTCTCATTTTGAAGATTCAAGTTTATCAAAATGAGAAGGGGAATTTGCCTTTACTCCATCCCGTATTTCAATAAAGACCTATCAATTAACACATTACAAACTGAGGAATCCAGTGGCATGCGTTTTGCCTATCTGTCGACAAAAGATGTTATATATGGAAGAGATTCATCAAACCAATTCGTTATCATTCAAAAACAGGAAAGACGGACTGATTAATTTCGGAACTGTCTCTTATGTCCTGGGCATACTGATCTTAGTTGAAGCCGGGTTGTTTGCCATCTGCGCAGGGGTATCGGCCCTTTATCATGAAAGCAGCTATATCCATTTTATATGGACGATGTTAATCAATATCGCCATCGGCGGAATAATGGTACTTGCCGGCAACCGTAAAGGCAAGAATGTCTCCCGGCGTGATGGATATTGCATAGTAAGTATCTCGTGGATATTATTTACCCTCTTGGGCATGTTGCCATTCTATTTGAGCGGATATATTCCGTCCATTACCGATGCTTTCTTCGAAACCATGTCGGGTTTCACCACCACAGGAGCCACAATATTGAATGACATCGAATCTTTGCCGCATGGATTGCTCTTCTGGCGCAGTTTCACACAATGGATCGGAGGCCTGGGCATTGTCCTTTTCACCATCGCTTTGCTGCCTTTGTTCAATGACAGCAGTCAGCAGCTTTTTCTATCGGAGGCTACAGGAGTGACACATGATAAAATTCATCCCCAAATCAAGGTCATGGCACGTTACCTGTGGCTGATCTATATCGGGCTGACCTTACTGGAGACGGTACTATTGATGCTGGGAGGCATGAATTTATTTGATGCGCTGTGCCAGTCCTTCGCCACTACGGCCACGGGCGGTTTCTCTACCAAGCAGGACAGCATCTCTTATTGGAACTCTCCGTATATAGAATATATCATCTCTGCGTTCATGATTTTATCGGGTGTCAACTTCTCTTTGTATTATTTTGCCCTGAAGGGGAAATACAGGAAATCAGTGAGGGACGGAGAATTGCACTGGTTCCTCATCTCGATAGCTTCCCTGACGATAATCATTGCATTTGCCTTGTTCGTAACGGATTATTATGACCTGGAGACTGCCTTCCGTAAGGCCTTGTTTCAAGTGGCTACTGTCCATACATCGTGCGGATTTGCCACAGACGATTATAATTTATGGCCCCCGTTTACCTGGATGCTGCTTATTTTTGCCATGGTATCAGGGGGATGTACGGGGTCGACCAGCGGCGGCGTCAAAAACCTGCGCCTGCTGATCATGTTCCAGAACATCCGGAACCAGTTCAGGCAAATGCTGCACCCGAGAGCCATCCTGCCGGTACATATCAACAACGATCAGGTGCCTGTACAGACATCGGCGTTGGTGTATACATTCTTTACCACATACTTGATTTGCATCTTCATCGGCTGGACCTTATTGATGGGCCTGGGAGTGGGGCTGACGGAATCATTCAGTACCGTCATATCTGCCATAGGCAATGTGGGACCGGGACTGGGAGCTTACGGACCGGTTTATTCCTGGGCTTCTCTGCCCGATGCTGCCAAATGGGTTCTCTCTGCCTTGATGCTTATCGGACGATTGGAAATCTTCAGTGTACTGCTGCTGTTCGCTAAACGCTTCTGGGCCGATTATTAATCCCTGGCAATCACTCGTTTTAAATTTACTGACTGGATATACCTAAATTCTTATACAACCATGGCGAATAAAGAGGAAAATGTACGGCATTTCTTAAACCTGATCAAGCGCTCACAAAGAGGTGTTTTCAAAATCTATATCGGCATGATTGCCGGCGTCGGAAAGACGTACAAGATGTTGCAGGAAGCTCATGAAATGCTGGACAACGGAATTGACGTACAGATTGGTTATGTGGAGACGCATGGACGTGCCGGTACAGAAGCGCTGCTGGAAGGATTGCCCGTCATTCCCCGCAAGAAGATTTTCTACAAGGGAAAAGAACTGGAAGAGATGGATCTGGATGCCATTCTTCAATTGCATCCGGAGCTGGTAATCGTGGACGAACTTGCGCATACCAACGTGGATGGCTGCAGAAATGCCAAACGGTGGCAAGACGTAATGGACCTTTTGGAGGCGGGCATTAACGTGATATCGGCTGTAAACATCCAACATATCGAAAGTCTGAACGAGGACATCAAGGGAATTGCCGGAATTGAAGTAAAGGAACGGATTCCCGACAAGGTACTGGAAGAAGCGAACGAGGTGGTAAATATAGACTTGACCGCGGAGGAACTGATCAATCGCCTGAAAGCCGGGAAAATATACAGGACAGAGAAAATACAAACGGCCCTCAGTAATTTTTTCAAGACGGAAAACATTCTTCAGTTACGGGAGCTAGCCCTTAAAGAAGTGGCGTTCCGGGTTGAAAAGAAAGTCGAGACAGAAGTGACTCCCGAAGAAAAAGCCGTTCACAGAGAACTGTACCTCGCCTGCATCAGCAGCAATGAAAAAACGCCGAGGCACATCATACGCCGTACCGCACGGCTTGCGTCGCGATACGGTACCGATTTTATGGCTTTGTATGTTCAAAGACCTTCTGAAAGTCCTGACAGAATCAACCTCACTGTTCAAAGGCATTTGCTGAACCACTTTAAACTGGTGACCGAGCTGGGAGGTGAACTGATACAGGTGGCATCATCCGACGTGATACAGACGATTATCGATGTCTGCCGTGAACGCCATGTCACCACAGTGTGTATCGGGCAACCGGATTTGAACTGGAGCAAGATTTTTAAAATACACCGTTATGGATATTTTCTTAGAAATCTTTCAGAAATGGATATAAAATTGATTATCTTTCCGCAATAAAAACTATGTTATGAATATCAAGACAAAACTGACCCTCGCAATAGGAGCACTTGTTGCCATGATTGTGCTTCTGGTCTCGCTTTCTATTGTAAACCTGCAAATCCTGACGGCCACAGAGCCCAACAGTCCTGCTGCAGGTCCCGGACTGCAGCGCGCATTACTCTGGATCTCGTCTATCGGAGGCTTTTGCATCGTAATCGGTATTTTCATGCTGACGGTCCTTCCGTCTTATTTCAACAAACCGATCAAGAGGATCATCGACGGGATAAAAGACATTGCCAACCATAATTATGATTGCCGCTTGAACCTGGAAAGCCATGAATTCGCAGAAGTTTCCGAGAATTTCAACCGGATGGCCAAACGGCTTGCGGATTATCATTCAAGTACACTGGCACAGATAAAGGCGGCAAAGAACTATATGGAAACCATTATCAACAGTGTGAAAGAACCGATTATCGGCTTGAACAATGAACTGACCATCTTATTCATCAACGATGAGGCCCTGAATGTCCTCAATTTAAAGCGGGAGGATGTCCTGCAGAAATCGGCTCAGGACATTTCCATACGCAATGACTTGTTACGACGGCTTATCCGCGAGCTGATGGACTCCCAGAAAGAGGACAGCGGCAAAACCGGAAAGACAGAGCCCTTGAAAATATATGCTGACAATAAGGAAAGTTACTTTCAGATGAAATGCATGCAGATAAACAAACCCGGGAAAAACAATTCGGGCAGTGTAAAAGAAGGGTATGTGATCATGCTGAAAAATATCACGGAGTTCAAGGAGCTGGACTCTGCGAAGACGACGTTCATCTCAACGATATCCCACGAACTGAAGACGCCTATTTCTGCCATTATGATGAGTCTGCAACTGCTCGAAGACAGTCGGGTCGGCGACTTGAATGACGAACAGAAAGAACTGGCACAAAGCATTCAGGACAACAGTGAGCGCTTGCTGAACATCACCGGCGAGTTGCTTAACATGACGCAGGTTGAATCGGGTAAACTACAGCTCAAGCCCCGCATCACCAAGCCGATAGAACTGATTGAATATGCCATCAAGGCCAACCGGGTGCAAGCGGAGAAATTCAACATTCAGATTGAAGTACAATATCCGGAGAATAAAATCGGTAAGTTGTTTGTAGACAGCGAAAAGATTGCATGGGTACTGACGAACCTGCTGTCGAATGCCATCCGTTATTCTCCCGAAAACGGCCGGATCATTATCGGTACCCGCCAGACGGATGACAATTACATTGAAATGTATGTGCGCGATTTCGGCAAGGGCATAGATCCTCGCTATCACCAGAGTATCTTCGATCATTATTTCCGGGTTCCGGGTACCAAAGTGCAAGGCAGCGGACTCGGACTGTCTATCTCGAAAGATTTCGTGGAGGCACATGGAGGCACTTTGACCGTAGAAAGTGAAATCGGAAAAGGCAGCTGTTTTACCTTACGCCTGAAGGCTTGACGGGAGTCCATTCCCCCCTGCCCTTCATAAAGAAACCGTTTATAAGCAGACAAGAATTACCCGGCTGCTTATAAACGGTTTGTTTGATTATCCTACGTTGATTTTGTATGCTTCAATCTTACGATAAAGAGTGGCCAGTCCGATTTTCAATAAACGTGCGGTTTCTGTCTTGTTTCCATGGGTATATTGCAATACTTTTATAATATGCATCCGCTCAATTTCCGCCAGTTCAAAAGAATCCTTCGCCGGAGCCACTTCAGGTGTACGCTTCTGTAAGTCGAGAGGCAAATCTTCAAAGCTAATCTGATTTTCCTCACACACGATAGAACATCTTTCGATGACATTCCGGAGTTCTCTTACGTTCCCTTTCCATTCAGCATTTTCCAATATCTTCAGCACCTCCGGAGATATTCCATTGATGTGCTTCTTCAGTTTATTGGCAAATTTCTCCAGAAACATATACGACAAACTCTCAATATCGTCTTTTCGGTCCCGCAACGGAGGCAGGCTTATCTGAAAAACGGATAAGCGGAAGTACAGGTCCTCGCGGAAGTTGCCGTTCTCTATCTCTTTCTTTAAATCCCGGTTGGTAGCGGATATCACCCTGACATCCACCTTAGTCGGCTTGGTATCCCCTATTTTGATGTACTCTCCGGTCTCCAGTACACGCAACAGCCTGGCCTGTAAGTCGAAAGCCATTTCACCGATCTCGTCCAGGAAAATGGTTCCATGATTGGCCACCTCAAATAACCCCTTCTTGTCTTTCAGAGCCCCCGTGAAAGCACCGGCCTTATAACCAAACAGCTCGCTTTCCAGCAAATCTTTACTGAAAGCAGAACAGTTGATGTCTACAATAGGATATGCTGCCCGTTGACTGGCCTGATGAATGGCATGCGCAAAGACTTCCTTCCCCGTACCGGTCTCTCCGGTCAGCAATACAGCCGCATCCGTCTTCGATACTTTCTGCGCCAGCGAGATGGCCTGGGTCAGCGCTTTTGATTTTCCGACAATCGAATCAAAAGAATAAGCTACTGAAGCTGACTTTTTCCCCTTCTTTTTCTCGGTCTCATCCACCGCACGATTGATGGTAGGAATGATTTTACGGTTGTCATCCCCCTTGGTGATATAGTCGAACGCCCCATTCTTGATAGCCTGTACCCCGTCTTGAATATTACCGTGTGCAGTCAGCAGTATGATTGCAGCCTCATTAGCGTATTTTTTGATATCCAGAATAAAATCAACGCCATTACCATCGGGTAAGAACACGTCGCAAAGAATGACATCATAGGATTGTTTCTGCAATTGCTGCAATGCATCCCCGCAGCAACTTGCAGTCAATACCTTGTAACCTTCCAGTTCTATCATTCGAGCCAACAGCTTACGAATAGGTTCTTCGTCATCAATTACTAAAATTTGTACCATAAACTGACTGATTTTTTATAAGTCTTTCTTATCAGTTACAAAGATACAATTTTATTAAATTGCAACGCATGTACCGTAGTGAGTTTAATGGCAATCATGCTTCCGGATGCAACCCTTCTGAAGGCATTTCCAGTAAATATCATTCCAGAATGAAAAAGAAAGGGCGCAAACCCTGTAGCTGGATTTGCGCCCGCTTCTTCCTGCATCTTTCGATACAATACCTGTATTACGGCTTACATCTCAGAAGGAGAAGCACTCATCTCCACTTCCAGTTTTCCGCCTTTTACCACATCCTGGAACTTCACGGAAGGTACGGACAATGTTTCCCCGTTGAGCTTAAACTCTTTGACATACAAATTCTCCTTGGAATTATTCTTTGCCTCTATCACAAAGGTATCTCCCGGATAATACTCCTTATTCAACTGAATGGTAACCTTGTCGAACAGCGTACTTCCGATTGAAAAGCGGGGCTCATAATCGGCCAGCCCTTTCACGTCGAAGAGACCCAGGGAAGAAATCACATACCAGGCTCCCTGCTGTCCCTAATCTTCATCCTGACCGTATCCATACCCGTGTACTCCATCTGTACCATAGAATTTGTCGAGGATAGTACGCACCCATTTCTGAGTCAGCGAATATTTCCCGGCCTCATTGAACAGCCAGGAGATATGCAGGCAAGGCTGATTTCCCTGATTGTAATAAGTCTCCAGTCCCGCAAACGCATCAATCTCAGTCCCGCCGCTGAAAATCTTACTTTCGGAAACCGTAAAGATACGGTCCAGTCTCTTCGTAAATTCCTCTGTGCCCATCTTGGCAATCAATGCATGGGCATCGTGAGGCACATAAAACGTGTACTGATAGGAGTTGCCTTCCTGGAAACCTCTCCAGACCTGCATCGGATCGAAGTTTTCGATGAACTTGCCATTCTCCCACTTGGGATGGATAAGGTGTGTCTTGTCATTGTATATTCTTTCCCATCCTTTTAAAAGATGCATCAACCGCTTATAATCGTCTTCCTTGCCCAGACTCTTTGCCATTTGGCAACGGCATAGGCCCCAAAAGAATATTCCAAAGTATGGGAAGCAGAGAACATCCAGGCCTCATCCGGATATTCTCCCTTATCCTTGTGAGGTACATAGCCGTATGTAAGGAAGAGGTCTGTATCCAGTTTTCCGGCTCCATACGGACGGTCCTTTCCCTCCAGTTCATTCTTCCGTGCGGCCTCGTAGGCAGTCTCCACATCGAAATCACGGATACCGCACAGATAGGCGGCAGCAATGATATTGCCCAGCTGATTGGTTCCTACTCCCGATACGTACTTGCTGCAGGCAAGGCCGTCGCCCATCCATCCGGTATCCTTATACACCTGAATGTGCGTACTGATGAAGTCGGAGAGATGCTCCGGATAAGCCAGTGCCCACACCTGCATCAGGTTCCACTGACCTCCCCAGATGCCGTCCGTATTGTGGAAGTTGAAGGCAGGCTTACCGTCTTTCATCGGCAACTGTCCGACGGTTCCATCATTCTTGGGATAAGCTCCGTTCACGTCACTGGCGATTCCCCGTCCTAATATGGCATGATACAGTCCGGTGTAAAATTTTACCTTGTCCGTCTTCACATCCGACTCCACGCGGATACGGCCCAGATAACTCTCCCAGGTAGCATGAGACTTTTCGCGGGCCTCATCAAAAGCCAGCGCATCATGATCCGTTTCCTGCAAGCGATTATTCCGTGCATTCTCTACCGAAGTATACGACAGTCCGACTTTAGCCGTAATGGCCTCCCCGTCTTTCGTGGCATACGTAAGGTAAGCCCCAGCTCCGGCACCCCTGACAGTCTTTTTTCCTTCACTGACCTTCTCCCGGACAAAAGTGCCGCATGATGCTGCCGCCTTATCCATCCGAGCCGAAAAATACATGGTGATGGTAGCTCCTTTCTGGTATTTCTTGCAATATTCCGGAGCCGTTCTGACCCATCCTTCCACTGTATTAGCATCTACGATATTCACTTCAGCATCTACGGCTGCCCCGCTCTCTCCCTGACGGTTGCCGATATCGAACAGAATGTGGCTGTCCTGACCGGAAGGAAAGGTGAAACGCTGATAGGCCACTCTTTCGGTCGCTGTCAGTTCAGCCTTTATCCGATAGTCCTTCAGCCATACGGAATAATACCCTGGCTGTGCGACCTCCTCCTCATGGCTAAACTCGGAACGGTATCCCTCGCCTTTTGAATTGACCGCTCCGGGAACGGTTTTAAGTACCCCGGTAGTAGGCATCAGTACGATACCGCCCACCTGAAATTCATGCAGGCAAGGAAAACCCTCAATGGAAGTATCCCGATAATCATAACCGGTAGCCTCCCATCCACTCTTGTTGCCAACACTGGCATTTGTCGCCGCTGCCGGTTTGGCCATTCCGAAAGGCAGTGCCCCGGGAGTAAAATGAAACCACCTGCAATGAGCAGTGCCTATCAGCGGATTCACGTACTGGGTCAATGACTCAGGAGCGCTCTCTTCCTGCTTGTCGGTATTGCACGAAGACAAACACATCGCGCCCACGAATAATGAAATAATCAGTTTTTTCATCAGTTGATTGTGTTAACAGGTTATCTACTATCTTATTATTTTATAAGTTTCTATCGCAAACGGCTCGAGAACAAGGGTATTCACCGTTTCCAGTTCCTCCTCAATCAATGTGGTATGCTTAATGGCTGAAGGAGTAAACGGCAGGGCAAGATTCACCTTCTGTGGTTCTCCGGAGCAATTATACATACGGACAATCCAGCTGTTGTCATCCTCGCATTTCTTCAAGGCCGTTACCTTGACATTCGGATTATCCAGCGAAAGGAAGGAATAATTCTCAGGCAACGCTGCCTTCGCATATGCCACAGGCGAATCTGTCACCAGCAACGGAGCATTCGGTGAGACTCCTGCTTCTTCGACAGAAGCCTCGGCCAGTTGGGAAGTAATCGAGAAATCAAACGAATGATCGCCCGGCTGGAAATAATCATTTCCCAGATAATGACAACTCTTCCGGGAAGCCATCAACACCGGCTGCAGGATCGGATACGACACCGGATTGTCGGTAGGATCGATATAATCGGCCACAGCCACAGAACCGGTCAGTATCACATTGCCTGTCTTATCACCCGCACAAATCCAGTTGCCGATTCCCCGCGGATGCTGGTTCTTATTCAGCTCATAATAACGCTCACCTGCAGCCCCAGGCATCTCATCCCGGCCGACCGTAAGAGACCCGTAAGGAACCTCGTACGAGACAGACGCTCCTTCCATTGCCAACGGCCACATCATGCGGAACTCACGGAACATCACTCCTTCCCAGTTCAACAGGTCGACATGAATATCTATCCGTTTCATCTGATGATAAATCTTCAACGTCTGCTCTACGACTGCATGCCGTATGGGACTGCGCAATTTATAAGATGAAAATACCGGTCCGTTTTCAATCAGCTGCCACTGTCCGGCATGCAGCGACACCTTATCAAATCCTTCCATGTCCGGTTGCTGCACGGCATCAAACTCACCGGCACCATTCCCTTCCGAGTGCAAGGTAACGATTTCTCCTCCCAGAAACTTATCGGTCCGCAACAGTTCTTTTCCCAGAGCCTTGTCGTACAGGCTCCGGATGCCTCCCGGAACCAGACTGATGGTATAAAAAGGATTGTCTATCCGGACACTGTCGGCATGTACTTCTGCCGAGGATGGGGCAGCATTGCACGGATTCACATAATAAGTCTGATGGCCCAATGAAGGAACATCAGAGGCCACGAAGTCAATCCGGGCCTTTTTAATGGAACCGTCTGCATAGCGGTCGATTTCGGACAACTGGACAGGCAGTTTCTTTCCTTCCGCATCCGACAACGTCAAATGCATTGCCTCTCCCTCCCCGAAAGCAGCCACATACGAAACTGGGACTGTACGACGGTAGGCCAGATGATTGAACAGTACGACCGGACGGCCTTTCTTCAAGTCCGTTCTGACCGATGAGGCAAGATAAGCAGCCTCCTGCGACAGCAGTTTTTCGGCCTCAGACAGAGCAAATTCATATTGGCGGCGGAACTCATTATCCGTCAGTTCCCCACGGTTGCCTCCCCAACCATGGTCGGGATATATTTTAGCCTTCCAGGCTTCATGAAGTGCCTGTTCCGGATACTGCACAAAAGAACCCGAGCACATGGCACGGCACGATGCAAGCCTCTCGGCTGCCGGCAACAGCATGTCCCCTTTACGACTTGCCGTCACCGCTTTTTCATGCGAAGGTCCATGGATGTAAAGCCATACATTCGGACGCTCTCCCTGACTTACGGGAAGACTGCCGGTAGAGCGGTCAAGGGCATTGAAGAAATTGTCGGCCGTGGCATACCTGAACTTCGGCAAATTCACCTTAGTGAACTTTTTGTCTCCTGCCTTGCGGATATATCTGATCTGATTCCACTTTTCAGTAAACTCCAGGGAATTGGCCACCGGCTTCTGGTCCCATGAAAGCTCATAATTCAGCATGGCCGGCATCACGGTTTCAGCATTCTTATGGTTATTGTATTTCGTATACCACAATATGGCCTCTTTTCCCAGTTCCTTGACCGCAGCGGTATCCGGCTTCGCCATTACATTATAAAAATAGATATAATGACCGGGAGTATAGGTCCTTACCATAGACCCGTCCGGAGCAGCCCAGTTGAACAGCCCCCTCTCATGACGGCTAATGACCAGGTTGTTGACTCCCGCCTTCTTCATAATCTGAGGCATCTGCAAGGTCCTGCCCGGTACATCCACGTTAAAGTACGACAAGGTCTGATACCCGTCGAAAGTCTGCTTCAACCAGCGGGCTCCCAGATAAAACTGACGCGCGAGCGATTCTCCCGAATACATTTCCTCGTACGGCTGTACAAAAGTTCCCCCTATACAGATACGCCCGTCCTTAATGTACTTATCAAACAAAGGCTTCGTTTCCGGATGCCGGTGCAGATACTCCATCACGATGGAAGTCTGCTCAATATCCATCTTAAACGCAGGATCCTCCTCAAGTCGTTTAAAAAAGGAGTAAGCCAAAGAGTATCCCGGTCGGCTATACATGCATCCAGATGATTCAGCCAGGCCAAATCCTGATGCGTGGTAGTAAAAAGGTAAATGCTGCCATTTCCCAACTGAGAGTCGGACAAATCCTTCAACAACCGGAAAGTCTCTTCATCGCATGTATAAATATCTTTCTCGAACTGTGCGTAGTCCGGAATCATACAACCTGCCCCCAATAGCATAAGAAGCCATCTTCTGCCTGTTTTTCTTTTCATAATATTATTTTTAGCCATAAACAATCCATATTCGTTCGCCATAAGGTCAATCTGCCTATGATTATTTTTCATTCATCTCTATCCCCTCGACATGTTTTTACATAATAATAGCAATCGGCCTGTTTAAAGGTTATTTAATCGGTTAAATTATCAGTCAAAAAGCAAAGCACGTCAGACTATGAGTTCGTTTTTTACTACCTTTCCAACATATTCGAACTCCTTGCCTTTCCGGATGTTCTCCAGAAGAGTAGCTACACTCTCTTTGCCCATCTCGGCAATAGGCATCCTGGATATAGCCATCTCAGGAGCCAGAATATCAAGCGCTGAGGTATCATGGAAACATCCCATCTGAAAACGGGAATGGAAATCGATCTTTTTACGGATGAAATAACGGATAGCTTCCAAAGCCAGATAATGGGTAGCAAAGAAAAATCCATCCACATCGGGCACTTCAGCAAACAAACCATCCAGTTTTTCGATAATATCTGTCTGATAATTGGCTCTGTCGATAAAAAGCTCCAGAGAAACCAGCCTCTCACATCCCGCATCAGTCAGTGCCTGGTAATAACCTTCTATGCGCTGCTTCATTACATAAAGATGCACATCAGTAGTAACCAGTGCTATTTTATGCGCACCAGATACCGCTAACCGCTTTACCAGATCATAGCAGCCTTCCTTATTATTCACCACTACATAATTTGAGGGAATGCTGGGGTAATACCGGTCGACCAGCACAAAAGGAAAAGATTCTTTTTTAAGATAATCAATACCGTCCCTGGAGAGGTTGTTGGGGGCAATGATCAGACCATCCACCTGCTTGGACCGCAGCGCTTTCATCAGTTCGAATTCCTTTTCCCCGTTTCCTTCCGAACTGCAGACAAACAGCATGTATTTGTTTTTGATTGCCTCTCTTTCTATCGCCATTGTCAACTGGGCATAAAAGGTATCATCGATAAACGGAATAATCAGCCCTATCGTATTCGAAGTCCCTAATGAAAGGCTGCGGGCAATCAGATTCGGACTGTAATTCACCGAATCCGCATAATCTTTCACACGCTTGATGGTTTTCTCACTGAATCCTTTTTTCTCTCCTTGCCCCGAAAGAATCCAGGAAACCGTCGCCTTGGAAAGGTTCAATGCTTCTGCGATCTCTTTTATTGACATAACGTGTATATTTAACCGGTTTAAAAATACAAACTTTACTCATAAGAGACCCGTTTCCAACAAAATAATTTTTTAATTTAAGTTTGTTTAATATTCTACTGAATTCTACTGACAGAAACTGTCAGCCGGGACATTGCCATCACCAAGGGCATGATGTGCTTCCTGCAAGGAATTCCCCATTCCATAAGAATGTCTGCCATCCGTTACAATATAAAGATCATCTTCCAGACAAACATCATTTCTCTCCAGCATCAGGGATACAAGCGTATAGGAGTCGAGGACTTTCCAATAATTCTCTCCCTGGGCAATCACCCTATAAAGTGCATTCTCATATTGAAAGTAACCGCTGTTTCTCCAAATAAGCCTGCGCAGACAGGTGGGGAAATCCTGTTTTTCCCTCATCGTACAAGCCGCACCTTCCATACCCAGGATGCTTGCTTCCACCCGTAAATCAACAGGCAATGCTTGCACGGCAGTAAAGAAAAGATTCAGTATCCCACCTACCGTCAAACGGTCCGGAAGTTGCCCGATTGCCGATCCGGCCAAATTCAAATTTCCATTTACCGTCAGTCCCTCCGGCAATGACTCCAGTTTCTTACAGTTGCTCAAATCAACATCTCCTCCGATACGGATGCCTGCCGGAAGTGCTTTCAAAGAACTGCCGCAGGCACTCAGCCGACCTCCAATTTTCAGATTGCCGGGAAGCGCGGAGATGGAAGTCCCGGAGATGTCCAGATTTCCAAAGACAATCCTGATGTCCGGAAGGTAGGATAAAGCCCTGCAATTGCGTATGACCAGATCTTCTGCAAAAGCGATGCATGAACGAGGAATCCTGCACAGACGGGAACAGTTATTCAATATCAAACGGTGCGCGCAGGAAAAATTCTCCGGCAGTGCGGTAATTTCGGAATCCTCTATCAACAATTCATCCAGCAGAAGCTGATCCGGCAGTACATGCAGGTTAGGACACCGGATTATCTTCAGGCACCGTACCCTCAAGTCGGCAGGCAAGCATGTCAGAGTACGGCAATCTTCCAGCGTAAGTTCATAAAGGCAAAGCCCTTCCGGCAACTCATCCGTCACTCCTGCAAGCCGGATGCTTGAGTCTCCACTCTCCAGTTCCTCTATCGTAAATCCTGCCATGCGGCATACATCTCCTTTTGTCAACATCGGCTATCTTTTATTTTAATTCAGCATTCTTCATGTACTTCTTTCTGCTCTTCCCCTTCTCGCATCAAGCCGTCTGAGAAAGGCAGACCGATATCTTTTTACACAGACAACGGAGGTTGTCCGTAAAAAGATACCGGTCGATGGCTGTTATCAGCAAGGTCTGATGCTCAAGATAATAATCTCCCTACCCCGAGCCACGCTACCTCTTCTGTATAACTCTTCCTTTGCTTCACTTTCCGTACCGCCATACAGCATAAGATAGGTTGTACATCTGCTTCCAGCCTCATAAATTACTTCAAATCTGCTTCTAGTCATAATTTCAGGTATTAAAGTTAAACAATATTTATTGATTCGCTGCAAAAATAGGAACAATGATGCAGCCATGCCATTAATTTCATACACGGCGGAGCCCCCTCTTCACCTTCCGAAAGTTCATTCTCCACTTAAGCAGACCGCAGAAACGATCCGTCAACTGAGTTGTTTCCCCAGGTGTATGAAATTAATGGCACAGTTCGGACCGTTCTTCTATCTTTGCAGCAAAGAAAGACGACCGGGGGCCTCATCACAGCTAACACAATATGCTTATAGATTGATAAACAATATACTTATGAAGAAGAATATGAAAAAGATTATCAAGAAGATTTTAATTATCACTTTGTATGCGCTGGTTTTCATCCCGAACTTCATAAAGGGGTTCATAAAAGGATTTGCAAACGGATAAGGGCAGGAAAGCATGACTGTTCATCCTAACCGCTGGACATATCTCACCCGATTTCAGTATTCACATTACGCTCACATTAAATATCGACCATTATGAAATATACAAGAAAATTCTTAGACGGATACATTACGTACGATGAGAACGATGCAATCGTTAACGCCGACTCATTCTTCGGATTTATATTCAAGAGCATCGCGGCATTGATATACGGCACAATACTGGGACTGTTCTATACAGCCGTGCTCGGACTGCTGGCATACGTCGGCTTTGGCGCTTTGGTCTGGCTCTTATGCCTCATCGCCTAAACGGAGAATCATAAAAAAGGCTTTGTCTCGAGACAAAGCCTCCTGAACAATATATCCTTTTATTTCGCCTGATATTCAAGGCAACTGAAATCCGCATAAGCCTTTGATTTTCCGGATACGGACGTTGCATACAGCCCGATGACAACTCCAGTAAATCCACCCGCCGTTTCACTGCTTAAGTATCGGGTATTCATCTTGTCTATTTCCTGATACGCTCCATTGTGAATATAGCCGAAATAATAATGGCCCATATCTGACTTAACAGTCAGTTCAACCTGCTTCTTTTCCTTCAGCAAAATTTCTTTCTCTATGTGTTCCAGTTCTCCAAGTTTATATCTCAGAACGATGGATTGGGTATCATCCTCATTTTGCCGTACAAACAGGTCATAATGTGAATGATAATCCATATAGACAGTGATTCCGGCTTCATCACCCGGCTGCGCATCACGCAAGGTGAAAGAAGTGGCAGCATGCATGTCAAAATCGGTCTGGCGTATTCCGACAAAAGTGGGACTACCAATTTCCGACAATGATACGGGTGTGGCCTTCAGTCGCAGTTTCCCGTTCTTGAACTCATAATTTTCCATCCTGGGATTTTGCAGGAACATCCATTCGGAAGACAGCTTCCCGTTTTCAAAAGAATAGCGTCCTGAACTTTCGGCTATAGGATACAATGGCAGTGTAGGCACATCCATATCCAGCGATATAATGCCATTGCCATTGACCACCGGCCAGGCATTTTTATCCCATCTCACCGGAGAGAGGAATGTCTCTCTTCCCAATGTGTGATGGAAACCCGGCATATTCCGATAGCCCAGACATACCATCCACCACGAACCGTCCGAGGCTTCCACAAAATCGGCATGACCGGTACCTTGTACCGGATTTGTCTCGGCTTCCTGACAGGCATGGGTCAATATGGGATTGGCCGGATTACCCACATAGGGACCGTCTATATACCTGCTTCTTGCTATTGTGACACTATGGGCAACTTCCGTACCCCCTTCTGATATCAAGAGATAATACCATCCGTCTTTTTTATAAATATGAGGTCCTTCCGGATACCTTCCCCCTGTTCCGGTCCAGATTCTCTTCGATGGCGTCAACTGCTCTCCGGTCATCGGGTCTATCTCGCATAGCATGATACATCCTCCCGGATTGCTCACCATATAGCATTTTTCGTCTTCAAAATACAGCGAAGGATCTATTCCTCCCTGCTCCAGCCACACAGGCTCTGACCATTCTCCCCTGGGGTCGGTAGTATGTACCAGAAAATTCTTTCCCCGGTCCGATATGTTAGTGGTAATCATATAAAACACCCCTTTATGATAACGGAGGGTAGGTGCATAAATCCCTGAGACTGATGTCGCACCATCCAGTTTCACCTGTGAACTTCTGGTCAGACAGTTGCCGATTTGCTCCCAATTGACAAGATCACGGCTATAAAACAAGGGAACTCCGGGGAAGTACTGGAAACTGCTGTTTACAAGATAAAAACCGTCGTCGGCCCTACATACACTCGGATCAGGATGAAACCCTTTGATCACAGGATTCTTATATCCTTGGGCGTAGGTTTCAAATACAAAGAGTACAAGAGTTAAGAATAAGAATTTCAAACATTTCATAGTTATCAAATTTATTATGTTTACTACCAAAATCATTTCCGGTTACCCGTCATGCAAAATCACAGGTCTTCATGCTTTCTCATACCCGAAGTACAAGCATCATCTGGGAACATAAAACAGGGGCGGCACAAAGAGCAGGATGAGCAGAAGAGACTGTGCCTGCCTGAAATGTTACAGGAAACACAGGAAGCGGTACACAGCCCCCGCAGCGGTATAAATTGTATTTGTTTTTCATATATTCACGGTATTTTCTGCAAAAATAAACGATATGACTATGCGACTCTGATATTATATTATCACAGTTTTGTCATATTCTAAGAATGTAACGGGTCAACACGGCAGTAACATCTTAGTTCCTACGCCTCCCCTGGCAGTTCATTCCTCCTTGTATGCCCAACCGTAACCGGACCTGCCGTCAAAGTGGATGTGAACATCATCCACTCTTATAAAGACGATACCCATACAGGAAAATCAAGATACAATACGATCCGCAAAGAAAATACAGCTGCCACACCTGCCATAAGCCGACGTCCGGTTCATGACAGCATAAACAACCTGGGGCGACGGCACAATCTGTGGAAGTCATCCAGTAAAGCCGCATTCGAATAAACAGTACCTTCTGCTTTCATTACTCCATATGCATCGTGAGCATGGCCAAACAAATGATAGCGAGGCTTCACCTCACATACCCGCTGCCGGAGTGGAGCATTCCCCCAGTGCGTTCCGGCAGACTTATCCAGTATCATCACCGGAGGCTCATGCGTAATGACCACGTCTGTATCGGCCGGAATCAGACTTTCCGGATGATTATATGCCAGTCCGAAGAATCTGACTCCTTCAATCACGCATCCGCAATCCTGCAGGAAATGTACTCCTTCGGGCAAATTTTCGATGCCTTCCGCATCCCAAAGGCACAAGTCATGGTTTCCCGTTACAAAAAGTTTGTGCGGATACGGAAGTCCTGCAAACCAATTCAGAAAGTCCAGCACCTCCTCTTCGGTTCCGTATTCCGTAAAATCCCCACAATGCACAATGACATCTGCTGCCGGAAGTTCCGTCAGTTCCGAATGATGATTATGCGTGTCTGATAATTGAAGTATCTTCATTGGGTCAGTTAGCGAATTTGATTAATCTTTGATTTTCTTCACCACTTCCACATCGGCCGGAAGCCACTTTACGCTGTCCAGTTCTTCCGGTCTCAGCCAGGCGGCATTTTCATGCTCCTTCAGTACCAGATGACCGGAAACAACGGAGCATCGGTAACAATGCATGGTCAGGTGGAACGAAGGATAATCATAGTCCACCGTCACAAGAAAATCATTCACCCGGATATCCGTATCCAGTTCCTCGCGAATCTCACGTACCAGTGCCTCCTCCGGACCCTCACCCGGTTCTATCTTTCCCCCTGGAAATTCCCAGTAGTCCTTAAACTCTCCATACCCGCGCTGCGTGGCGAAATACTTTCCGTCACGGTCAATGACTGCCGCAACCACTTCAATGTGTTTCCTTACTTCCCGGCTTTCTCCTTCCCGGCAAATGCTCCAGAAGGAAACACATTTGGCATCCGCAAACTCCTTCATCCGCCACGCCGATTCAAAGCCGCTGGCCACAAAATGCATGGGTACGAACAAACCCACCTGAAACCGGTCCAGAAACTGACGCGCTCCACGCGTGTAACCGTTGCCGATACGCCCGTCTACAGGAAACATCACCACATCAAAACGGTCCGTAAGTTTACGGATATCCTTCAGTTCGCCCAAGAAACGCTTTTCTTCTTTAGCCGGATCGATGTCAATGCCCCACTCCGGACTGTAAACCAGTCCTCCCTGATAATCATCCGTCAGGAAACGGGCATACCAGTTGTTCAGATCACCCGCATGAAAAAAACGGCTTCCGCCCGTTTCTACCACCCATGAGACACCGCTGTCATTGCTCCCGGTAGCGGTTACACGGATCAATCCGTCTTCCCATACAGCCCCCTTTCCCAACCATACGTCTGCATCTTCCTTCTTTGCCCGACGATGCTTCAAGATGTCTTTCGAGAGGATGTAGCAAAGATTGTCTTTCCGGGCCCGCCAGGAAAATATCTCAGGATTGAAATGATCTTCATGGAAATGACTCGAAAAGACATACATCGGTTTGGACGATTGCAGCAAACGGGGCATGACGTCTGCCGGATCCATCCAATAATCGAATATGAGTATACAGCGGTCTGTTTCCAACGCAAAGCCGCTGTGAAAAATATAGGTCAGTTGCATAACGGGTGCTAATTTAAGGGTTGTCGCAGAAGCCGGTCGCTTCTATCCGCAAAAATACAGATTATTCGGAAAACTTCCATTAAATCTTCCTGCCATTATGCCAAATCCTTACTCATCGCATCTGGCACTGACCAGGCGCAACAGGGCTTTATTGATCCGTCCATCAACCGTCGCATCCTTGAGGTTTTCCGTCAAATCCGAATCAGGAAGGAACTCGCCGCAGACATCTATTCCCAGCACCGGATGATTGCGCAGAATAATGTACAGCAGTTTTTCCAGTTCTTTCAGATCCATCGTACCCTGGTCCCAATTGGTCACCGCATATTCAGGAGACAGCACATCTTTGTCGATGGAGATATATACCGGATCAGCCACAAACTCCCTGGAGAACTTCCTCCAGCTTTCCTCCTTGTTAAGGTCGTTGTCGCTGTAAAAATGCACCTTTTCCTCGTATCCGTGAGGTACCGCCCGGATCAATTCATCCGAAGCACCCACAATTACCACATTGCGACAGTTTGTGTTACTGTCCAGCACGTCCTTTACCCAACTGCCACACGAAAGAATATGATCGAACAGAGAAGGCTGCATGTCCGGATGATGGTCGAATACCACCAGTGAGAACGGTCGGGTAATTCTGTCTGTCCAGAATTTGGTAAGGTAATGATAATTGCCGGAATCAATGAAGTGAACACCTCCTGCGGGGCATTCTCCGATAAGCTTTACCAGCGCATTTTTCCCTTCTTCATCACAATAGCAGTCGGTCCCCGACAAATGCCTGCAGTCCAACCATTTGTACCGGCTATTGTGCGGTAATCCCTCCATATCATATACTCCCGAAAAATTCATTATCACGACATTCCGTGAAAGCAGTCCATTCGTTTCATCCATATTATACAGTGTATTATTCTATCTTATTCTTTCATCTTTTCTTACTCTCATACAAATCTCCGGAGAAAATGTCATAAACATGACAGGGGGCGGTTGAACAACCGTCCCCTGTTTATGATTCAGCTTTGCTTATTTGATTTCAATGGTCTTGCATTCTTTGGCTTTTTCTTCCTGAGTCTTCTTCGGCAGATCAATGGTCAGTACACCGTCATTGACAGAAGCACTGATATGATCTTTCTCCACATCTTCCGGAAGTACCAGTGCCTGCTGGAACTTCGAGTAAGAAAACTCCCGGCGCAGATACTTGCTTTTGTCGTTCTTTGATTCGTTTTTCTTCTCCATCGTAATCACCAACTGATTGTCGTCGGCCAAATGTATGTTGAAGTCTTCCTTAGTCATTCCCGGAGCTGCAACCTCTATCTTATAATCTGTTTCGTTTTCAATTACATTGACGGCAGGTGCAGTAGTATTTGTCTTGAACATCCAGTCATTATCAAAGAAATCATTGAAGATACTTGGTAACCATTCCTGATTGTTTCTTCTAATCGGCATCATAATTGTAACCTCCTATTATTAAGTTTATTATTATCTTTTTTTCTTCATCGCTTTCGCGATTCACTATCAGTATGACAAACGATGTGCCCGACTTTCTCCGAAGACGCTCAGACCCAGATTGTTTAACTTGCATTACACTTTCATGCCGTGATTTTAAACCTATGCAAACATTCGGGTTGACAAACTGCCACCCGGCCGGACATTACGTCACAAAAACGCACATTATGACATACGTACTCTTCCGGACACCCTGAGGCAAGCAACCACCGACATACGGTCTCCCCCCGGCTTTGACAAGAGGTGGCCTATTTACTAGCATATTCCGGTTAAAATCCGTACATTTGTAGAAATTAAAAGTACGCAACCCGAAAACAAGACCGATATGAATAACAGAATTTGTCGTCTTTTCAACATACAATACCCCATCATACAAGGAGGAATGGTATGGTGCAGTGGCTGGAGGCTGGCTGCCGCAGTAAGCAATGCTGGAGGTTTGGGACTGATCGGAGCCGGTTCCATGCATCCGGAAACCCTGCGTGAGCACATACGGAAGTGTCAGGCCGCCACACAAAAGCCCTTTGGTGTGAATGTGCCTCTCATGTATCCGGAAATTGAGACCATCATGCAAATCATCATGGAAGAAGGGGTGAAAATCGTGTTTACATCGGCGGGGAATCCTAAAACCTGGACCGACAGATTGCACCAGCAAGGCATTCTAGTAGCCCATTTGGTTTCCTCTACCCGCTTTGCGGCCAAATGTGAAGAAGCGGGTGTCGATGCCGTCGTGGCCGAGGGATTTGAAGCAGGAGGACATAACGGGCGGGAAGAAACGACCACTTTCTGTCTGATTCCGGCCGTACGAAAACTGTGTGCCTTGCCCCTGATTGCCGCAGGTGGAATTGTAAGCGGCGAGGGCATTCTGGCTGCACAGAGTCTGGGAGCCGACGGCGTACAGTTGGGTACCCGTTTTGCACTGACCGCCGAAAGTTCGGCACACTTCAACTTTAAAGACCGGTGTCTGCAGTTGAATGAAGGAGATACCGTACTGACCCTCAAACAGCTCTCACCCACCCGTCTGGTGAAAAATGAATTCTACCGCCAGGTGGCAGAGGCAGAATCGAGAGGGGCTTCAGAGGACGAGATCAGAGAGTTGCTGGGAAAAGGACGTGCAAAAAAGGGAATCTTTGAAGGCAATCTGGAAGAAGGCGAACTGGAAATCGGCCAGGCTGCCTCCATGGTAAAGCACCTGCAGACAGTCAAGGAGGTCATGAGCGAACTCGTCTCGGACTACAACAGGGCCCTGCGGCGCATGCAGGATCACTTGTCATGGGGTGAATAAAACTACAGAAAGGTACATACTGGAAGACTCCATTCAAAGCAGTATTCCAGGTTATGTCATCATGAATACTAATTATAAGACCGAATGAGATATGGCAGATAACTATCTTGAACGCCAGCGGGAACAGTACGAAGCCCGTAAGGCTGCCTGGGAAAAGGAAAAGAAACTGGGACGGAGAAAGGGAAATAAAACCTTGTCGGTCCGGAAACCCGCTACGCCGGCAGCAGAGAATGTGACCACAGAAAAAAAATGAATCAAACCAATAGTAAATTATGGAAATAACCAGTGCTGAATTTGTAATAAGTAACTCACGGGCCGATATGTGTCCGAAAGGGAATTTGCCGGAATATGCTTTCATCGGACGTTCCAACGTGGGAAAATCCAGTCTGATCAATATGCTGACCAAGAATCCGAAGTTGGCAATGACTTCTTCTACTCCGGGAAAGACGTTGCTCATCAACCATTTCCTGATCAACAAGGAGTGGTATCTGGTCGACTTGCCGGGATACGGATATGCACAGCGGGGCAAGAAAATGATGGAGAAAATACAGAAGCTGATTGAATATTATGTGCTTGAACGGGAACAAATGACTTGTCTTTTCGTATTGGTCGACAGTCGTCTGGAGCCTCAGAAAATCGATCTGGAATTCATTCAGTGGCTGGGAGAAAACGGCATTCCGTTTGCCATCATCTTTACCAAGGCCGACAAGCAAAGCGCAGGAAAGACAAAGATGAACGTAGCGCATTACCTGGATCGTCTGAAAGAGGAATGGGAAGAACTTCCACCTTATTTCATCTCTTCTTCTGAGAACCGGACCGGCCGGAAAGAGATTCTGGATTATATAGACAGTGTAAACCGCCAACTCAAAGAAGCTGCCACTGTCTGAGGCTTCCGGCTCATTTTTCCACAAGGGGAAAGTTGTGTAATAAAAGAAATCCCGGATCTGACTGATATGAAACAGTCAGATCCGGGATTTCTTTATCTCTCCACAGACAATAAATTATCGGCAGATGTCATTCATCTCCCTTCAATATTGGAAGGGTTATCTTATACTTGACAGCCAGCAGGCGCACAATAAACACTGTGATACCGCCAATCATCTGTGTCTGATAAGCTTCCATATCAAGCAACTGACAGATCCAGCATGCCAGGCCTCCTGCCACACAGGCCATCGCATAGATTTCCTTACGGAATATCAGCGGAATCTCATTGATAAAGACATCACGGATCACACCTCCTGCAGCTCCAGTTATGCTACCCATAATAATGGCTACCCAGAAAGGATATCCCAAAGCTATCGTCTTGCTGAATCCGACCACCGTGAACAATGCCAGTCCGATACTGTCGAAAAAGAAGAACGTATTGTTCAGGTGAATCAGGTATTTTCCGAAGATAATCACAAAAAACATGGCAAATGCCGTACATATCAAATAAATCGGGTCGGTCATCCACACGGGTGTCACATCAAGCAACACGTCCCTGATAGTACCGCCGCCGATGGCAGTAGCCAGTCCCACAATGTAGGCGCCAAACCAGTCGAACTGTTTGGCAGAAGCCAGACGGATACCACTGATTGCAAAGGCAAAGGTTCCTACAAAATCTAATATCTGTACAAAAGAGAGCATTATTCTTTAATATTACAAACCATCAAAATATCTCTATAATCTCACCAGGTATAATTGAATCCAAGACTCAACAGTTCCTGCAACTGGAAGTAACTTTTATCCGGATCACGTACTACTGAATCGTCGAAACGGGTGTGAACAAAGAGCTTGGTCGAAAAATACTTGTTAAAGGTAAACGTAAACGTATTTTCCCATTCCGAAAGCACCTTCTCATAGTTCGTTGTATAAGAGAAGCGGGATTCCCACAACAGGTTCTTGATGATGATCCAGCTTACGGTTGCCTCCAAACGTGAACCCAACTGATTTTTACTCTTGCAACCCGCATCGATATTGAACTTCGTAGGGTCGACCCGGTCACTTGCAATACTGTAACGGGTGTAGTTGAACGGATTCACCAGTACAGAAAGGTTGCACACCCCGTCCTTGACGTATTTGTAGTCCATACCCAGACCGACATTCAGTTCGGCCGGAGAGAAGAACGTTGATACCAGATTCTCCGAGTTGGTTTCGTAGCTGGAAGCAAACTGTGTCTTGAATTCAGCCGAAAGAGTATAATACCAGTTCCAGATTGCCTTATAACCTAATTTGGAGCTGATACGGAACAGGTCGTTGTTGGGTTTATACTGATGCACCGTATCCGACGGAGTAGCAATAAAGCCCAGTTTCCATTCTATCCGGTTCTCAAACTGCACTTTCTGCTGGTCATTGTAATTGATCTGCCATACCAGTCCCGACAACAGTGATTTTGTACTTTCACCTCCTTTATACCAGTTTTTTGAAATAAAGTTCTGCGAGAACTGTACATATCCGTTTCCTCCCATTGTCCAGAAATTAGGCTTCACCACCAGCAGTTCGTTTTCATCCACCTGCTGTACCTGCATGGGAGTCCGCGACAGGTAGAAGACCTTCTCCTTGTTCGGACGCTTGATCTTATATTTATCTCCCAGAGGTTCCACTCCCTTCAGGTCACGCTCATTCTTGCGTACCATGTTCGGATAGTCCAGATAGAAACTCAGCAACTGACGGTTGATGTACTGGTCTATCTTTTTCGATTTCGTCAGCTGAGGCAACGGAGGAAGCAGTTTCTCTATCGGATCTTCCTTGACAAATGGAATTACCGGTTTCCAGTCGCTGATTGAGAAAGCCTCCTCAATCGGATCGGAATAATAAGTAGTAGGTATAATCAGTTTATAATAGTCGGCATCCGAACGGATCCATGCCGGAGCTGCAGGCAGGTAAATGTCGTCCCACCGGTCGAGCAGTTCCTTATATTCTCTGTGAAAGTTTCTGACATACAGGTTGAATTTCCACACACAGGGATGAGGAATATATGATTTTTTCATCTTCTCCACTTTCATCAGACTGTCCTGGAGCAGCGAATCACTGCAATAGGCATCCCTTCTTTGCTGTACCAGCGTCTTCATCTTCGGATTCTCCGGCAAGGAATCTACCGGTTCCAGGCTCTCATACAATACAGACAGGGAATCTTCCGAAAGAGCAACGGTAGAATCCGCACGGACTGCCCCGATCGTATCTGTCCATATGGTATATGCCGTATCACCGGCTAAGGATAATGAAAGTCCGTTGATTGAAGTAAATATCGTGTCCCGTTGTGTCTGGACCGCTCCGGCATGTCCCCCTCCTACCGAATAAAAAAGACCTCCTAAGAGCAAGGTATAAATCAATTTTTTCATCGCTATTATTTTTTCTGCAAAAATACGTTTTTTCTCATAAAATAAAAAAGCTTTCAATTATAACATTATACCTCGGCTTTTGGTTTTCACAATATGCGACTAAAATGCATTCTCGAATGTTTTATTGATGAATATAATGGGATATTTGGCTTTTTTTTATAATTTTGCAAACTTGAAATAAAAGTGTTAGAAACAACAACTATTTTAAAATATTCATAATTGTGGCAGAAACAAAGTACATTTTTGTAACAGGTGGTGTTGCCTCTTCACTGGGTAAAGGCATTATCTCATCATCTATCGGTAAGTTGCTGCAGGCCAGAGGCTACAGCGTAACCATTCAGAAGTTTGACCCGTATATCAATATCGATCCGGGTACATTGAATCCTTATGAACACGGAGAATGTTATGTAACAGTGGACGGCCATGAAGCCGACCTTGACTTGGGGCATTATGAACGCTTCCTGGGTATTCAGACTACCAAGGCCAATAATATTACTACCGGACGTATTTATAAGAGTGTAATCGACAAAGAACGTCGGGGCGACTATCTGGGCAAGACCATCCAGATCATCCCTCACATTACCGATGAAATCAAACGCAACGTAAAACTGCTGGGTAACAAGTACAAATTTGACTTTGTAATTACCGAAATCGGTGGTACAGTGGGCGATATCGAGTCATTGCCTTATCTGGAAAGTATCCGTCAGCTGAAATGGGAACTCGGACGCAACGCACTTTGCGTGCACCTGACTTACGTTCCTTATCTGGCTGCAGCAGGAGAGTTGAAGACAAAGCCTACACAGCATTCTGTAAAGGAACTGCAGTCGGTAGGTATCCAGCCGGATATTCTGGTATTGCGTACAGAACATGAACTGAGCCTGAACCTGAGAAAGAAAGTGGCCTTGTTCTGTAATGTAGATGAGAATGCGGTCATCCAGTCTAAGGACATGCCGACTATCTACGAAGTGCCTCTGCGCATGCAGGAACAGAAACTGGATGTAACCATTCTGGAAAAGATGGGACTTCCGGTAGGAGAAACTCCGACCCTGGGACCGTGGAGAGACTTCCTGAACCGTCGTCATAACGCGACTGAAAAGGTGAAGATCGGTCTGGTAGGCAAATATGACTTGCAGGATGCTTACAAGTCTATCCTCGAAGCATTGTCACAGGCAGCGACATACAACGACCGCAAGGCGGACATCCACTTCATCAACAGCGAGAACCTGAACGATGCCAACGTAGAAGAACAGCTGAAGGATATGGACGGTATCATCATCTGTCCGGGATTCGGCCAGCGTGGCGTGGAAGGTAAGTTCGTTGCACTTAAATACTGCCGTACACACGACGTGCCGACTTTCGGTATCTGTCTGGGTATGCAGTGCATGGCCATTGAATTCGCCCGCAACGTACTGGGATATGCAGATGCAAACAGCCGTGAGATGGATGAAAAGACTCCGCACAATGTGATTGACATCATGGAAGAACAGAAATCAATCACCAACATGGGTGGTACCATGCGTCTGGGAGCCTACGAATGCGTATTGGATGTTCATTCAAAAGCATATCAGGCTTATAAGAGCGAGCACATCCAGGAACGTCACCGTCACCGCTACGAATTCAACAGCGACTACCGCAAGGAATACGAGGCAGCCGGTATGAAATGCGTAGGTGTAAATCCGGATTCAGGTCTGGTGGAAATCGTTGAAATCCCTGAACTGAAATGGTATATCGGTACGCAGTTCCATCCGGAATACAGCAGTACGGTATTGAAACCTCACCCATTGTTCCTGTCATTTATCAAGGCGGCTATCGACAAATAAGCAGCCTGGTAGCAGACGGATGATTAAAATGTATAATAAAAAATTGATATAGTAAATGGATAAAAACACGTTAGTGGGATTTGTCTTGATTGGAGCGGTTATTGTAGGTTTCAGTATCTACAATCGCCCCAGTCAGGAGGAAATGGCACGTGCTCAACATTATCAGGACTCGGTCCGTGCGGAATTGCAGAAGCAGGAGCTGGAGCAGAAGGAACAGGAACTGAATGCTGAAAAAACGGCTCTGACGCTGGATTCGACTTCTCTGTTCTACCAGGCTTCTCAGGGTACGGAACAGTTTACCACGCTGGAAAACGAGCTGGTACAACTGACACTCAGCAACAAGGGAGGACGTATCTGCAAGGCAATGCTGAAGGAATACAAGGACCAGCAGCAGCAGCCTCTAGTACTGTTCGACGGCGAGGATGCCTCATTGAACATCGGACTGGAAGGCAAGAATGAGAACATCATGAGCAGCCAGATGTATTTTGAGACGGTGAATGTAACCGACAGTACCGTAACCATGCGCCTGAACGCCGGAGACGGTTGTCTGGATTTCAATTACAAACTGCTGCCTCATTCTTATATGGTCAACTTTACGGTTGAGGCAAAGGGGTTGCAGAACTTCTTCTCGCCTTCAGCGAAGAGTATGAGCATCGACTGGAAGCAGCGCGCACGCCAGACTGAAAAGGGATATACCTTTGAACAGCGCTATACTTCGCTGACCTACAAGCCGGTCGATGACGATTTCGATTACCTGAGCGAGACCAAGGACGAAAAGGAAAGCATTCCGGAAGTACTCGACTGGGTAGCATTCAAGAACCAGTACTTCTCATGTGTATTCATGACCGAGAAGAGTTTCGAGAATGCCACACTGGAGTCTAAGATGGAACAGAAAGGCAGCGGTTACATGAAACGCTACCATGCGGACATGACTACCGCCTTCGACCCGACCGGTGCGGAACCTTCAAGATTCCAGTTCTACTTCGGACCGAACCATTTCAAGACCTTGCTGGCAAGCAATGACCTGAGCATCAACCAGAATGATCCGGAACTGGAAGACCTGGTTTACCTGGGATGGCCGATTATCCGCCTGATCAACCGCTGGTTTACCATCAACCTGTTCGACTGGTTGTCAAGCTGGGGACTGAGCATGGGTATCGTACTGTTGCTGATGACCATCATTGTGAAGATTCTGGTACTTCCTACTACCTGGAAGTCGTTCATTTCTTCTGCAAAGATGCGTGCCCTGAAGCCTTACGTAGACAAGATCAATGCCAAATATCCGAAGCAGGAAGATGCGCTGAAGAAACAGCAGGAAACCATGGCGCTTTACAGCCAGTACGGAGTCAGCCCGATGGGTGGCTGTCTGCCGATGCTGATCCAGACCCCGGTATTCATGGCTTTGTTCTTCTTCGTGCCGAATGCAATTGAACTGCGTCAGCAGAGCTTCCTGTGGGCAAACGACCTGTCTTCTTACGATGACCTGATCAGCTGGAGCACCAGCATTCCTTTGCTGGGCAATCACCTGAGCATCTTCTGTCTGCTCTTCAGTATCACGACCGTGCTGAACCAGATTGTCATGATGAAGCAGCAGGATATGGGCAACAATCCTCAGATGGCTGCCATGAAGTGGATGATGTACATCATGCCGGTGATGTTCTTCTTCATCTTCAACGAGTATGCATCGGGATTGAGCTACTACTATTTCATCTCCGGTCTGATCGGTATCCTGACCATGTGGATCATGCGCCGCATGACGGACGAGAAGAAGTTGCTGGCACAGCTGGAAGCCAACAAGAAGGAGGCGAAACCGGGTAAGACCAGCGGACTGATGGCCAAGCTGGAAGCCCTGCAGAAAGAGCAGGAACGTCTTCAGAAGGAACGTCAGGAAAGAATGAACAAGAAATAAGGCTCGGCTTCTCCTACAGGGAGACCCTTCAGAATGACGAGGCGGTCTCAAGAAACCGGGAGCAGTCAGGCATTATCAATAGTGAAAAGAGTTCGGTATATACCGGACTCTTTTTCTTTTTTCCCGGTCCCGTTATTTGCTTCCCCATTCAATCATCCGTCAGTTGCCCCACGCCGGCAGATAGCCCATGTTTCACAAATTACGGCGCTGCCCTCACAATCTGTCAAATGCCCTCCGTTTATTCCCTAAGATTTGCTATCTTTGTTTTCAGTTTATTTTCAATTTCATAAAAACAATATAAATATGAACAAAGCAGACTTAATGAGCATGACTGCAGCGATGATGCTCGCCGCTACGGCCTGTGTCAGTCCGGAACAGTCGGCTACGGATGCCGGTACGCCATTCATCGGCAAACAACAGATCGAGATAAAGGATGGTAAGCTGACTCCGGAAGCGTTATGGGCCATGGGACGTATCGGCAGCACGGCGGTATCCCCCGACGGCAAGCAGATTGCCTATACCGTATCGTATTATAGTGTAAAGGAAAACAAGAGCCACCTTACCATCTACGTAATGAACGCTGACGGCAGCAACAACCGCCAGCTGACCACCACTTCCGACAACGAAGGAGAACCGTGCTGGATAAAGGGAGGAACGAAAATCGCCTTCCTGACAGCGGCCGGCGGCAGCAACCAGATCTGGGAAATGAATCCGGACGGAACCGGAAGAAAGCAGTTGTCGCAGTACGAAGGAGACATTGAAGGATTCAAGTTCTCTCCCGACGAAAGCAAGGTACTGTTCATTTCACAGGTGAAATACGGAGAACGTACCGCAGACAAATATCCGGATCTGGACAAAGCCAGCGGTATGGTCATCGACGACCTCATGTACAAGCACTGGGACGAATGGGTACAGTCGGTTCCTCATCCGTTTGTAGCTTCCTTCGACGGAAATCAGGTGGGTCAGGCTACTGATATCCTGGAGGGAGAGCCTTATGAATCACCGATGAAGCCTTTCGGAGGCATCGAGCAGCTGGCATGGAGCAACGATTCGAAACAGATTGCCTATACCTGCCGCAAAAAGACAGGACTGGAGTATTCGGTATCTACGGATTCGGACATTTACCTTTACGACCTGAGCACAGGCCAGACACGCAACCTGTGCAAGGAAGATGCCACCGACAAGAACATGGGCTATGACACCAATCCGAAATTCTCACCCGACGGAAAAAGCATTGCCTGGCAGAGCATGGAACGCGACGGTTACGAAAGCGACCGCAACCGGCTGTGTGTCATGAACCTGGAGAACGGCAAAAAGACCTATGTCACCGAAGCCTTCCAGTCGGGAGTAGATGATTACTGCTGGGCACCCGACGGAAATACGCTGTACTTTACCGGAGTATGGCATGCCACCAGCATGATCCACAGCACCAACCTCCAGGGAGAGGTGAAACAGCTCACCGAGGGCATGTACGACTACGGTACGGTCAGCATGCTCGAAGACGGTAAACTGCTGACCAAGCGTCACGCCATCAGCGAGGCCGACGAACTGTTTACGGTCGACCTGAAGGCTGAGAACAAAGTAACCCGCATCACACAGGAAAACGACCACATCTTCAGTCAGCTGAAGCTCGGTAAGGTAGAGCCTCGCTGGACCCGTACGGTAGACGGCAAGCAGATGTTGTCGTGGGTGGTATATCCTGCCGACTTCGACCCCAACAAGAAGTATCCTACCCTGCTCTTCTGCGAAGGCGGACCGCAGTCGCCTGTCAGTCAGTTCTGGAGCTATCGCTGGAACCTGCAGATCATGGCAGCCAACGATTACATCATCATTGCTCCGAACCGTCGCGGACTGCCGGGATTCGGCATGGAATGGCTGGAAGAAATCAGTACGAACTACGGCGGACACTGTATGGACGACTATCTGAGCGCCATCGACGACATCTCTAAGGAAAAATACGTTGATAAAGACCGTTTAGGCTGCGTAGGAGCCAGCTTCGGAGGCTATTCGGTATATTGGCTTGCCGGACATCACAACAAGCGTTTCAAGGCCTTTATTGCCCACGACGGATTTTTCAACATGGAACAGCAGTACCTGGAGACCGAAGAGCTCTGGTTTACCAACTGGGATCTGGGTGGCCCGTACTGGGAAAAGAACAATCCGGCTGTCAAGCGCAGCTATGCCAACTCACCTCACCTCTTTGTCGACAAGTGGGATACGCCGATTCTCTGTATCCATGGAGAAAAGGATTACCGCATCCTGGCTTCCCAAGGTATGGCGGCATTCAATGCGGCCAAGCTGAGAGGGGTACCGGCACAGTTGCTGATTTTCCCGGATGAGAATCACTGGGTACTCAAACCGCAGAACGGTATTCTCTGGCAGCGTACGTTCTTTAACTGGCTCGACAAATGGCTGAAGCCGGGAGAGAATAAACAGTAAGCCGTGACTGCACAAGTTGCCCTGTAATAAGAAATCCCCTTATTTTCCGATAGAGATTTTCGGGAAATAAGGGGATTTTTGTTGGTCTGCGGCTGGCGGACCGGAAACAGCGTTACCTGTCACCGCCTGTAGTCTCAACGGATCACCAGAATCGGTGTCTTGGAATGGAACAGCATCTTGCGGGCCACACTCAGGTTGAAGAGGCGGGCAAAAATGTTCCTCCGGTAATTGGCCACACAGATGGCATCGATGTGTTTCTCGGCCACCATCTTATCCACCTCATTCAGCAGGTTCTCATCATCGAGCACGGTATATTCCACCTTCAGGTGCGGATACTGCTTTCTGAAATAGTCCTGCAGGGCCAGCAGCCTCTTTTCATTGCTTTCCCGCTTTTCGGCATGGGAACTGATGTGCACAAAGGTAATCTCAAACTGCTGCTCCTTGAAACTGGTTACCAGGGAATCGAATGCAATCAGGTCGCGCTGGTCGAAGCTGGTAAATACCGCAATGCGTTTCAGTTCTTCCACCGATTTGATCGTGGCAGCCTCGGGAATCACATACACAAAGGCAGGACTCCGTTCTACAATTTCGGCCGTCACACTGCCTATCAGGCTCTGTTCCTTCTCGTTCTCTCCTCTTGTGCCCATTACGATGATGAAGGGCTTGTGACTTTTGGCATAGCGCAGAATTTCTTCTTCTGCAACTCCCTCTTTCAGCACACAGGTATATTTCACGTCCGGATATTCGCCTGAGGCAATCTTGCCCGCTACCTTTTCTGCCAGTTCCTTGAACTGCGTATGTACCCGCTGCATCATGTTGCGCACCGAAATCATTTCTTCGGGCATGGCAAACTGGTAAAGTTCCGTATCATAGGAAGTTCCCGGGAAATGAATCGGACTGTAATAGACATGCAGCAGGACCACTTCTGCATGGAACTGGTCGGCCAGCTTGAATCCAAAGTCGCAGGCTCTCTCCGAATAGGCAGAGAAATCGACCGGAATCAGTATCTTGTTTTCCTTCGATTCACTTCCCCATAAGGCAGTGTCGTTTTCGTTCAGCACCTCCGACTGGAGCCATACCGAACTTTCCACTACCTTCAATGCCTGTGGCAGGTCGTGCTCATTGATGCGCACCCTTACTCCCGATGAAATCACCGGCTGGATCAAATTCACGTTCTGAATATAAGACTCTATCCCTTCATTCTCCAGGATTGTCTGTAAAATCTGAGCTTTAGAATAAGTCAGAATCGCCAGGGTTACCAATTTACTGTCATTATTCATAGTTCATGGAATTAAAAGTGAAAAACTCAGATAAACAAAAAGTCCTGATCCGGTCATAACGAACCGATCAGGACTCCTTGAATGATAAATCAATTATTCTGTTCTTTTAAAATCTCAATTGCCTTGTCCAGTACGGTGGTGTCATCCAGCATGACCAAACCTCCATCAGGACCAGCTTCCAAATGAATACCCACGCTCTTTCCATCCTTGAAGTTCTGACCGCCAAAGAAATTACGGACCGTCTCTACACTGATACCTAATTCATCGGCGATGCGATGCATGCTTCCGGTTGGTAAAGAATCTTTTATTTTACGCAATTCGTTAAAGGTTATTGTTCTGTTCATAGTATTCCAATTTTAGCGTTACACCATTGTATTTGTTAAATCACGATATAAATATAGTAAATTTTATAAAACGGAACAATAAAAAGGAATTTATTTTTAGAAATTCAAAATTTTGCAACAAATCATTCCTGCAACCCCTGCATACAAGTAAGTGAGCAACAGGACAAAGTGCAGCATTCTGATTCCTGAGATTTCATAGCCCGACGAAGTATACTGGTTGGATATGAATTGGGAATGTCCTCCCAGATAGCGTTTCTGAATAAAAAGATACAATGCGTAGACAAGGGAAGCAATGATGCATCCGGCCAGCGCACCTCCCAGTACATCTCCGGGATAGTGTACCCCCAGGTACATCCGGGAATAGGAAGGAATGGCTGCCCAAAGGAACATCATCACAGTCAGCGCACGGTGACGGATGAGCAGTGAGACAAACGTAGCCACCGCAAAGGTATTGGAAGCATGGCTGGACAAAAAGCCGTACAGCCCTCCCCGGTAACCGTTCACGATGTGTACGTACTGCATCAGTTCGGGGTCATTCGACGGACGGAAACGGTGGAAGTACGGCTTGCAAAGCCCCGAGGCAAACTGGTCGGCCAGGGTTACCACCAATGCAATCATCACCAGAATGACTATCCCGTGCGTTACTTTGGTATTCTTAAAAATGATATACAACAACATGGCAGCCGCAGGAATCCAGATCTTCGTGCCGGACACCGTCCACATGAATCCGTCCCAAAACAACGAATGGCTGCTGTTGATTTCCAGCAACAGTTCTTTATCCAATGCTATCAGTTGTTGTATATCCATAATCAAATTAAAACTAAAATAATCAGATCTTTTCTATTGCATTTGCCGGAAGCCAGCCTTTCTTTCCGTCTTCCAGACGGATTTCCTTCCAGCTTTCCATCGAATTGTCGTCAATGTAGACTTTGGTTCCCTCATGGATGACGAACAGGTCCGTTCCGCTCTCATCCGGGGTACTCTTGACCGTAATGCTGGGCGACATCACAATCGCTCCGGTACGTTCCGTCAGTTTTTCTTTCTGCTCAGCTGCAAACAGGTTGGCAAAAACCGTCACAATCAGAAAGACTACCGCACCGATAAAACCGATTTTGCGGATAACCACCCGGCTGCCGAATATATAGACAGCCAGTCCGGCCAGCAGTAGAAAGAAAGCCATAATACCAATTACCGACCATTCCTTCTCGCTGCAACTGTTGGTCAGTGCCTTTATCCAGGTAACGATGAACACCTCACTGGTCGGAGTAATCTGGTCTACCGACTTGGCCCGTGCCATCTCCAGGTTGAAACGGATATCCGCATCCCCCGGGCTCAGCAGCAAGGCACGCTCGTAGTTCAGTACCGCCTTCGCCACGTTCTTCTCCTTGTAATAGCTGTTTCCCAAATTATAGTATATGTCGGCCGATTCCCCCTGTGTATTCAGTATCTCCTCATACAACTGGATGGCTTTGGCGTAATCATTTGCCTGATAAGCCTGATCCGCTTCTGCCTTTCCGGCTGCAGCCCATATCTGCTGGGCTGCCAGCATGATGAATATCAAAATGAAAGACCATTTTCTCATATTTCGAATCTCCTCTTTCCGCTTTTAATGTTTAATACTATTTTCCATCTTGCTGATTACCTCAATGGAAGCTCCGTATACCTTATCCATTGCTTCGTTTTCATCTCCCGGAGCATAACGGGCAAACTCACACTCATTCAAGGCGTGTATGAATTCCTTTGTCAGTTCTTCCGATACACCGTATCTGGCCAGTTCCGACTCGATGTTATCTTTAGACAACTGTGAAACCGGAATGTTCAGTTTATCGCTGATGTAACCCCACAAAGCCTTCAATACCTCGTCATAGAACTCGTTCTTCTGGTTGGCAGCCAGGAGTTTTCCGGCCTGTTTCATACGTTTCGTAGCTACCTTGTTGGCCTTTTTCGTCTTCATCTTGGCCACATTCGCATTTTCAGCAGCCTGCTTGCGGAAGAAGATGATGGCTGCGACAAACAGTATCAGCGGCAATACATACCACAGGATATAGGCAACCGTTCCGTAGAAGAACTCACCCTTAGGAGACAGACTGGTTTCTCCAAGTTTGATGAAGCGGATGTCCTGTCCCAGCACCTTGATGCTTTCCTTGTTGGTAAAGTCGGAAATCACCTGACTGGCATTGCCTTCTCCCTCTCCTTTGGCCACCTTCAGTTCGTAGGCTTCCGTCTTCAATGTCTTGTAAGAAGAAGTCTTCAGGTCGTAATAAGTGAATTCCACCGGAGGGATGGTAAAGTTGCCGGCATGACGCGGTATCGCCAGGTATTCGATGGTCTGGCTTCCGGTCATTCCCTGACGGGATACCTCAAAGTTGTTGGTTACCTTCGGGTCGTACACCTCAAAGTCCTGAGGGAACTTCACTTCCGGCGTACTGATCAGTTTCATGTTTCCCGATCCGCTGATGGTCAGTTTCACCGTAACCGCATCGTTGGTCTTCAGTTCCTTGGTATTGATGGAAGAGGCAATCGTAAACTCACCGACACCTCCCGAGAATCCCGCAGGCTTCGCCGGCAGCGGCTTCACGTTGATGGTCAGTTTCGGAGTCACAATCTTCTTCTTCACCTCGATGTATCCTCCCCCGTTGAAGAAAGCATCGAACGGATCATCCGGAATGGTCTGCTGAGCCACTACCCCTTCAAAAGTAATGGCCGGAATCTCCAGTTTGCCGCTCTGCTGAGGGAAGAGGATATACTGGCTCCATACGGTCGTGTTATAATTTCTTCCCTGATAATGCTCCAGTGAGAAGGTCTTCTGCTGCGGAAGCTCCACTTCCTGCGTATGGAAGCCCTTCAGGTCGGGCATCTTGCCGAGCAACTGGCGCAGGTTGACCAGGGTATACACTTTATAAGTCAAGAGAATAGCTTCCTGCTCGTGTACCGTAGTCTTGCTGGCAGTAGCCGTAATAAACAGGTCCTTGTCGGTAATCCGGCTGCCTGCCATCTGTCCGCGTGAAGAAGACGCGCTTCCCCGCTGGCCTCCCTGTCCTCCCGACTGCTGCGTATTGTCGGGCGGAAGTATCTTGATGGTAAGAGCGTTCGAGAAAATCTTCTCTCCTCCCACCTCGATGCTGGCTGCAGGAATGGTATAGGTTCCCGCCTCATTCGCCATCAGAATATAAGTATAAGTAATGGAACTGCTCGAAGAAACCTTTCCATTAATAATCTGTGTACTGCTCTGCTGGGAACGGCTAGGTCCCATCAATACATCAAACCCCTTGATTGAAGGAGCCAGAAAGTCCCTCACCTTCTGTGTGTTTACTGTAAAAGTAAGTCTGAACTGGTCTCCGCTCACCACCACGTCGGGCGCTTCGGCAGTCAGCGTTGCCTTGTCATTCGCCCAGAGGCCCAGTGTGGAAACCATCAGAAATAAAAAGAATACCAATTTCTTCATCTGCTTATTCTCTTTTCATTGTTAAATTGCACATATTCATTGCCATTGTCTGTTCCGGACCCCTTACCAGTCTTTCTCCAGTTTCTGTCCCTGTACCTGAATGGCCTTCTTTACCTTATCCTGCACATCCTTCTCATCCTGCATGGCAGCCTTCAGCAACTGTTCGGCATTTTCCTTAGACATTTCGTTCTGGTTCTGCTGCGGATTCTGCTGGTTCTGCTGATTCTTCTTTTCCTGCTCCTGCTGGTCCTTATTCTGCTGTTGCTTTTCGTCTTCCTTCTTTTCCTGCTGCTGTTGCTGCTGATCCTGGTTCTGCTGCTGTTGCTGCTGGTCTTTCAGCTGCTTCTGCGCCAAAGCCAGGTTGTAGCGGGTCTCATCGTCCTTCGGATTGTTTCTCAGTGCCTGCTTGTACGCTTCAATGCACTGCAGCAGCTGCTTGGACGACTGAAGGATCACTCCCATGTTGTGGTAAATCTGGGCAAGTTTCTCCTTGTCCTTCTCCACCCTCGAAGCCGCTTCAAACTGCTCCATCGCTTCCTTGCCCTTCTGTTGCATCAGGAGTGCGTTCCCCAGGTTATACATTGCATCCGAAGACTTCGGATTCAGTTCCAGTGCCTTCCGGTAATCAATTTCAGCCTTGACAAACGTACTGTCCTTGTACAGCCGGTTTCCGCTTCTCAAGTAGTCGCGTTCCGTTTTCTGACCGTACATGGTTCCGGCCAGGCATACCAACGCAACCGTCATATATCCTTTAAACAACATATCTTGTCTCATTTAAAAAGTTTCACATTCTTGAAAATCGGATTTTTCCGCTCCAATATCATCAGTTCGACTGCCAGCAGGATCAGTGCCATCCATGCCAGTACCTGGAACTGCTCGTCAAACTCGGTGAAGACCTGTGTCTCCACATCGGCCTTGGCCAGTTTGTTGATTTCCGCATTCAGCGCACGTTCCGCGTTGTTGGTATTGTCTACCCTCACGTACATGCCGTTTCCTGCTTTCGCAATTTCCTGACACATCTGCTCATTCAGACGGGTAATCACCACGTTGCCATCCTTGTCGCGGCGGAACTCGTTGCTGCCCTCTACCGGAATCGGTGAGCCGTCGGGAGATCCCACTCCCAGTACAAACACCCGTATTCCCTTGCTGGCTGCTTCCTGAGCCGCTTCCACAGCTCCTCCCTCATGGTTTTCTCCATCGGTGATCAGGACGATGGCCCGTCCTACCCCTTCATTGGGAGTAAAACTCTTCATACCCAGGTTGATTGCTTCCCGGATATTGGTACCCTGAGTGGAAATCAGTCCCGGATTGATGCTCTCCAGGAACATCTTGGCAGAGATGTAATCACTGGTAATAGGCAACTGCGTAAAAGCCTCTCCGGCGAATACGATCATGGCCACCTTATCGTTGTTGAAAGTCTCCACCAGACGCGAAATCAGTTTTTTCGATTTTTCCAGACGGCTCGGTGTCACATCCTGTGCCAGCATGGAGTTGGAGATATCCAACGCCACCACCGTTTCCACCCCCTGACGTTTCACGGTTTCCATCTTCGAGCCAAACTGCGGACGTGCCAGCATGAAAATCAACATTGCCAATGCCGCAAACACCAGCCAGAACTTCACATCCGGACGGTACTTCGACACATCCGGCATGAGATGAGCCAGCAGTTCCGGATCACCGTACTGACGGATTTTCCTGCGGCGGCGCCAGTTCCCGTACAGATAGATTCCCACCAGGACCGGAAGAATAATCAATAGATATAAATATATCGGTTCTCCAAATCGAAACATAATTGCAAAGTTTTAAGGAATTTTCTTTAATACAGTGTTACGCAAAAGCACCTCCAGCAGGATGCAGCAGAAAGCAATCAGTCCGAATACGGCAAAAGCCTCCTCACGCTTGCTGAACTCCTTCACGTTCAACTTTGTTTTCTCCAGTTTGTCAATCTCCTCATAAACCTCCTCAAGCTTCGAGTTGCTGGTTGCACGGAAATAGTTTCCGTTGGTCGTGCCTGCAATCTGGCTCAAAGTCTGTTCATCAATCTCTACGGGAGTCTGCACGTACTGCACACCCGCATACGTCTGTACCGGGTAAGGTGCCGTACCGTTGGTACCTACTCCGATGGTATATACACGGACTCCGAACTGCTTGGCAATGTCGGCAGCCATCAGCGGTGAAATCGCTCCCCGGTTGTTGACACCGTCGGTAAGCAGGATCACCACCTTCGATTTCGCCTTGCTGTCTTTCAGTCGGCTCACCGCATTGGCCAGTCCCATACCCAGTGCCGTACCGTCTTCAATCAGTCCCTTCTGTGCGATATCCCCCTTCACGCTGTGAAACAGGTTCAGCAGGACACCGTGGTCTACCGTCAGCGGGCACTGCGTAAATGCCTCTCCGGCAAAGATGGTCAGACCGATGTTGTCGTTCGGGCGTCCGTTGATGAACTCCGATGCCACCTCCTTGGCCGCTTCCAGACGGTTCGGCTTCAGGTCCTCGGCCAGCATACTGGTCGACACGTCCACCGCCAGCATGATGTCAATACCTTCAATCTCCGTATTCTGCCAGTTGTCAGTCGTCTGAGGCCGTGCCAGCACCAGTACAATCATCACAAATGCCACCACCCGCAATACAAAAGGCGCGTGCAGCAGATATACCTTCCAGCTTTTCGGAGCCTTCATGTACATGCGCGTAGTAGAGACCTGCAACGTAGGCTCTGTCTTCTTTCTCCGCATAAAATACCACGCGATATAGGGTATCAGCAGGATCAGCAGAAACAGATATTCAATATTTGCAAAAATCATAATTCCACGAATTAAAAATTAAAAGAACAGATCAACGATATGACGGATAGCCAGATACAATGCCACAGCCGCTCCGATAACCGCGAGCGCGATGCATCCCATCAGCACCAGACGACCCTGCTTGGAGCGTTTTTCCTCTACCCTGATTTCGGTAGGCTCCTTCTTTGCGTTCGGGTCTTCCTCCACCTTCGTCTCATTGATAAACTCAATGGCATTCACCAGGTTCATGTCGTTCTCATTCATCATCGGCGCATGCTTGGCAAACTTCACCAGGTCGGCCGTCTCAAACAGCAGTTTCAAATCCTTGACCGATTCCTTGTCTCTCTCCTCCAGCAGGCGTTCGATAATTTCCGAAGAGGTCATCTCCATGGCATTGAAGCCGAAACGCTCCCAGATGTACGTACGGAGCACATCGGTGAGTTCCGTATAATACAACTTCGGATCTTCGCGCTGCACCTGCTTGTCGGCCTTGATTTCCTCGATCTTCTTCATTGCCGTCTGATGAGGAGGCAACTTCGGTTCCACCTTTATAATCTTGATGATCGGCTTGTTGTCGCGGTAACGGATAATCAGGAAGACGGCAAGCGCTCCCAGAATCAGCAGGCACAGGCCACTATATACCAGGGGAGCCACGTCTTTCCACACAATCGGCACCTCACGCACATCCTTCGGACCAAAGAACTGGTCGGGATGCAGGGTATCCACCGGAATGGAATACACCTTCAGGGCCAATGCCTCCGACCGGTAGGCCTGGTTGTCTACCATCACCTCGAAAGGCGGCAGATAATACAGTGCCGAGTCAAAGGAAGTCACCGTATACTCCTGCGAGATCAGCCACCGCTTCTTGTCGTTCAGCAACTGCGTGTCGGGCTTGGCGATATCCAGAATCTCCACGCCCCTCACCAGGGTATCTTTCAGAAAAGGAAGCTGCAGCTTTTGCCCGGCATCCATGCTCACCTCCAGCTTGATCTTGGCCTGTTCGCCGATAAGCAGCTGGAGCGAGTCGATACGGGCTTCCACCGTCACCTGTGCACTCGCTGCCGATGCCATCAGCAGCATGGCACCGCAGCACACCGCCTTCAGTATCTTCTTTCCACTATATAGTAAAGTAGATTTCATAATCATATCAGTTTCGTTTGGCAAATAAATTCAGCAATGCCTTTACATAGTCCTGGTCCGTGCGTACAGACACCGAATCCACGTTGCAGTGGGTAAATGTCTCGTTCAATTTCTGCTTGCGTTCCATCCACCAGGCATGGTGGGCGTTGCGCAGGCTCTTCGAAGAAGTATCAATCCACTGTTCATGTCCGGTTTCCGCATCACGCACCTTCATCAGTCCCACATCCGGCAACTCTTCCAGACGGCGGTCGTACACCTGGATAGCCACCACATCGTGCTTGCGGTTGGCCACCGTCAACGCATTCCGGAAATCATGCTCATCAATGAAGTCGCTCAGCATGAAAGCCGTACAGCGCTTCTTGATGACGTTCGTCAGATACTCGATCGCTCCCTGGATATCCGTCCGTGTACTCTCGGGCTGAAAATCCAGCAGTTCCCGGATAATATACAGGATATGCTTCCTTCCCTTCTTGGGAGGGATGAACTTCTCGATACGGTCGGAAAAGAAAATCACTCCGATCTTATCGTTGTTCTGAATGGCGGAAAAAGCCAGCGTAGCGGCAATCTCCGTCAGCATATTCTTTTTGGTCTGACGTACGGTACCGAAATCCAGACTGTTCGACACGTCGACCAGCAGCATCACCGTCAGTTCCCGTTCCTCTTCGAACACCTTCACGAAAGGCTTGTCGAAACGGGCTGTCACGTTCCAGTCTATATCACGTACATCGTCGCCATACTGATACTCGCGCACCTCGGAGAAAGCCATACCGCGTCCCTTGAACGCAGAATGGTACTGTCCGGCAAAGATATTGCTGGACAGTCCCCGTGTCTTGATCTCAATCTGGCGGACACGTTTTAACAATTCACTCGTTTCCATATAAATCAGGGCACCTCAACCTTATTTAAAATTTTGCTTACGATTTCATCTGAAGTCACGTTGGTAGCCTCTGCCTCGTAAGTCAGTCCGATACGGTGACGCAATACGTCATGAGCTACCGCACGTACATCTTCCGGAATCACATAACCGCGACGCTTGATGAAGGCATAGCTGCGGGCAGCCAGTGCCAGGTTGATAGACGCACGCGGAGAACCACCGAATCCGATCAGGCTCTTCAGTTCCTTCAGGTCGTATTTCTCAGGGTAACGGGTAGCGAACACGATGTCAGCAATATACTGTTCAATCTTCTCATCCAGATATACCTGACGTACCACCTTGCGGGCTTCGATGATGTCGGCAGCCTTCAGTACCGGACGTACCTCAATCTTCTCGCCCGAAATATTCTGACGGATAATCTTCTTTTCTTCTTCCAGTTTCGGATAATCGATGATGACCTTCAGCATGAAACGGTCGACCTGTGCTTCCGGCAGCGGATAAGTACCTTCCTGTTCAATCGGGTTCTGAGTAGCCATTACCAGGAAAGGTTCCGGCAGACGGAAAGTTTCCTTGCTCAGTGTCACCTGACGTTCCTGCATGGCTTCCAGCAAAGCACTCTGTACTTTGGCCGGAGCACGGTTGATTTCATCAGCCAATACGAAGTTGGCGAAAATAGGACCCTTCTTGGCGATGAACTGTTCGTCCTTCTGACTGTATATCATGGTACCGATTACATCGGCCGGCAACAAATCGGGGGTAAACTGAATACGGCTATACTGCGAGTCAATCAGAGAGGCCATCGTCTTGATAGCCAATGTCTTTGCCAGACCCGGAACACCTTCCAGCAAGATATGTCCATCCGAAAGAAGTCCGATAAGCAAGGATTCAACCAAATGTTTCTGACCCACAATAACCTGATCCATTCCGGTCATCAAGTTAGTAATAAACGCACTCTGGCGTTCAATTCGTTCGTTTAATTCACGAATGTCAATAGCTTCAGCCATAATTTCTATGTTTAATGTTTTCAAATATCTATTTTACACCCCATAAAGGGAAGATTGTATTATCGAACCCAAAAGTACGGCATTATATTAACAGAAGCAACTAATTTTTATTAAAAAAAACTAGTTGCTTCTGCGGTTTTCAGTCTTGTTGGACTAAAGATATTTAAAATTCTTACTGCCGGTCTTTCTTGGGTGTCAGGACCGGAATCTGTATGGTAGCTCCTATCGGTATCTGGTTGGCGTTACGGATGACCGTAGGATTGTGCTTGACCAGATAAGGCCAGAGTTTCTTGTTGCCGTAAAACTTCTGGGAAATCTTCACCAGGCTTTCTCCCGGACGGATGGTATAGGAGGCCTGTGTACCGGTAATCTGGTACTCCACCGTATCCGAAAGGGTCTCACGGCGTTCCGGAGTGGTTTTACCTGCTTCTTTCGCCGTTCCGGCAGCAGGCTGCTCCGGCTGTTTCGGGGCAACCGTTGTGGACGGTTTCTCCGGCAATGTCACTGTCACTTCCTTTTTCACCTCCTTGCGGACCGTATCGGCCTGGGATGCTGTGGCAGCTGCAACCGTGTCTGCGGTTACTGCCGGCAACTCCTGTCTGGCGGCAACCGATGCCTTCTGAGTGACGGCAAACAGGCTGTCGAGCAGATGTTCCGAAATAAACCGTTTGTCGGAAAGGAAACTCCATACCATTCCTCCTCCTATCAGGACACCTGCCAGCATCACCGTTGCCAGCATGCACCACGGGAAGCGTCTCTTCCGCCCGGTCTCTGCCACCGGAAGCTGTTCCGGATGCCCGGTTTCCATCATCGGTTCCTCACTGCCGGTTCCGGACGATGATTCGTGACCCTGGATTACAGGTGCCGCTTCCTGAGCGTCAGTTTCTACAAGAGATTCCGGTTTGAGTTCCTGAGCATCAGCCTCTACAAGGGGCTCCGGTTCGGGTTCACGACTGTCGGGCCATGCAACGGTCTCTGTCTCCGGTGCGGCCGGCTCACCTGCAGCAGCGGGGTCATCCACGGAATCCCCTTCCTCCACAGGCACAGTCTCATCGGTCTCTTCAGCAGACTCGGACACAGGAGAAGTCGTCTGAGGCACCTCCTCCTCACTTTCCAGTTCCGGACTCTCCGACGGTTCCTCCGGTAACACCTCTGTTTCCGCCGTTCCCTCTTCCAGATCGGCCGACATTTCAGCCGAAAGCACTGAAGTGCCCTCCTCCTCTTCCATGTCGTCGAAATGCGTACCCTCGTTCAGCACCACGGTCTCAAAATGAGAGAAAGGCCGGTTCACCCAGTCGCGCATACTTGCGTCCGGCGTAAAGGAAATCCGCGAATATCCCTGGATTTCAATCCGTTCTCCCGAATTGACACTTACGCTTTCCCGAGCTTCCACCCCGATCAGTTTGAACGTTCCCAGTCCCTTCACCTTCACATACTTATCCGTTTCCAGCGCCTCCTTGATCAGCGTAAAGAACAGTCCGACAAAGGCTTCCGCGTCTTCCGGATTCATGTCGTGGCGGCGGGCCAGCTGCTCAGCCAACTCCTGCAAAGTAAACTTTTCATTCATTTGCCTGCATTTTTTTGAATTTCTCTTTCAGGGAATTATCGGGTTTGTAACTCAGTACCAGCTTGGGGGGAACCAGCAGACGCTGACGGGTAGCCGGATTGACCACAATCCGCTCCAGTTTCTTTTTCACTTCAAAAGTACCGAATCCCTGAAACGTCAGGGTCTTCCCCTCCTGAAGCTCTTCTCCCATAATGGCCACCATGGATGCCACCAGCTGGGCCGCATCCTTGTTGGTGTAGCCCAGTCTGCGGGCCAGTTCGCCTGTCAGTTCCTTATTGTTCATTGTCTAATGTCTTCTTATACCAAACTTGCATACAAGTCAAAGTCGTCGGCATCATATACCTTCACACGATGGAAGGAACCCACTCTCAGGGTACGGTCTCCGGCTGGGATGAGTACCTCCGGATCCACTTCGGGCGAATCGAACTCCGTGCGTCCGATGTAATACTCGCCTTCCTTCCGGTCGATGATTACCGTAAACTCCTTGCCGATTTTCGCATGACTCAATTCGGCAGAAATCTGCTGCTGAATCTCCATCAGTTCGTCCAGACGGGCCTGCTTGACTTCCTGCGGCACCTCGTCCTTATAGTGGCGGGCGGCATACGTACCCTCCTCTTCCGAGTAGGCGAAGGCGCCCATCCGGTCGAAACGTACCTCACGCACAAAATCCTTTAGTTCTTCAAAATCCTGTTCCGTCTCTCCGGGGTGACCTACCATCAGTGTCGTACGCAGGTGGATTCCCGGCACTTCCTCGCGGAACTGACGGATCAGCTCGTAGGTATCGGCCTTGGTGACATGTCTCCGCATCTTTTCCAGCATGTTGTCACTGATGTGCTGCAGGGCAATGTCCATATACTTACATACGTTGTCGTTCTCACGCATCACCCGGAAAAGGTCTTTCGGGAAATGTGCCGGATATGCATAGTGCAGACGGATCCATTTCACACCCGGAATCTGCGCCATCTGCTCAATCAGCTGCGGCAGCATCTGTTTCTTGTACAGGTCTACTCCGTAATACGTCAGTTCCTGTGCAATGACCTGAAACTCCTTCACACCTTCCGACACCAGGAGGCGCACCTCGTCCAGGATTTCCTCCATCGGACGCGACACATGCTTTCCGGTAATGATCGGAATGGCACAGTAAGAACACTTGCGGTCGCAACCTTCCGAAATTTTCAGATAGGCATAGTGCTTCGGAGTCGTCAGATGACGCTCGATGGCAAATTCGGAATGATAAGCCTTGCCCAGGTCGTTCAACAGGTCATTCCAGTTGAACTTACCGTAGAATTTATCCACCTGCGGAATTTCCAACTGCAGTTCTTTCAGGTAGCGTTCCGAGAGGCAGCCCATGACGTACAACTTCTTGAGCCGTCCCTCCTCCTTTGCCTGGCAGAATTCCAGTATCATGTTAATGGACTCTTCCTTCGCATCACCGATAAAGCCGCAAGTATTGATCACGGCAATCTCTCCCTGAGGATTCTCGGAATCGTGGGTTACCCGATATCCGTTGGCCTCAAACTGCTTCATCAACTTTTCCGAATCAACCAGATTCTTTGAACACCCTAAGGTGATGATATCAATCGTATTCTTTCTCATTTACCAGTATCTGTTCCAAATAAAGAATCAACAAACTCACGACGGCGGAAAATCTGCAGGTCTTCCATGCCTTCACCCAGACCAATGTACTTTACAGGAATCTTGAACTGATCGGAAATACCGATGACAACTCCTCCCTTGGCCGTTCCGTCGAGCTTGGTAATGGCCATGGCATTCACTTCAGTGGCCAGCGTAAACTGCTTGGCCTGTTCGAACGCATTCTGTCCGGTAGAGCCGTCGAGTACCAGCAACACTTCGTGAGGCGCATCCGGTACCACCTTCTGCATCACATTCTTGATCTTGGTCAGCTCGTTCATCAGTCCGATCTTGTTGTGCAGACGTCCTGCCGTATCGATGATGACCACATCGGCCTGGTTGGCTACTGCCGAGCTCAGGGTGTCATAAGCCACAGAAGCCGGGTCAGAACCCATTTTCTGCTTGATAACAGGCACTCCTACCCGTTCACCCCAGATTACCAGCTGTTCCACCGCAGCGGCACGGAAGGTATCGGCAGCTCCCAGATACACCGATTTTCCGGCTTTCTTGAACTGATAAGCCAGTTTACCGATGGTAGTGGTCTTTCCCACTCCGTTCACTCCTACCACCATGATCACATACGGCTTCTTGCCTTCGGGTACACTGAAGTCTTCGGCGTCCACCGTATTGTTTTCGGTGAGCAGGGCCGCAATTTCCTCACGCAGGATATTGTTCAGTTCCTGAGTATTGACATACTTGTCGCGGGCCACTCTGTTCTCAATTCGCTTGATGATATTCAGCGTGGTCTCCACTCCTACGTCCGAAGTGATCAGCACTTCTTCCAGGTTGTCCAATACTTCATCGTCTACTTTCGACTTTCCGGCTACTGCGCGGGCTATCTTCCCAAAGACACTTTCCTTGGTTTTAGACAGTCCTTTGTCCAGCGTTTCTTTCTTTTCCTTCGAGAAAAAACTAAAAAATCCCATACGCGGCTTGTTATTTATTATCTATTTTGTGACAAAGATACAATATTTTTCAAAATTACCGCACTGTTTTATCCCGATGAACTGCTTTTTATCTTGCGGAAAGTTGCACAACCCGAACATTCTACTTAATATTGTAAAGCAAAAACACGGAGAGCCTCCGGTTTCTCCGAATATCTCATGTCTTTTTAATTCTTACAGATTATGAATCAATCCATACCCGAAGATTTAGTCCGATATGTGGAAGAGCACATCCTGCCGCAGTATCACGGCTTTGACAAGGCCCACCGGCTGGACCATGCGGCAAGGGTCATCGAGGAGAGCCTGCAACTGGCGGCACTGTACAAGGCCGACCTGTCCATGGCTTATGTCATTGCGGCCTATCACGATACGGGACTGTGCGAAGGAAGGGAACTGCACCACCTGGTTTCCGGAAAAATACTGGCAGAAGACGCCTGCCTGCGCCAATGGTTCACCCCCGAGCAGCTGCAGGTAATGAAAGAGGCCGTAGAAGACCACCGGGCTTCCTGCGACCACGAGCCCAGGAGCCTGTACGGCAAAATTGTGGCGGAGGCCGACCGCATCATCGATCCGGAAATCACACTGCGTCGGACCGTACAATACGGATTGTCGCATTATCCGGAACTGACAGCCGAAGAGCAGTACGCCCGGTTCAAGGAACACCTGACCGTCAAATACGGACCCAACGGATACTTGCAGCTGTGGATACCGGAATCCAGCAATGCCGCACGCCTGGCCGAATTCCGCAAGATCCTGGCAGATGAGGAGCTGTTGCGCAGCACGTTCCGCCGGCTTTACGAAGCAGAACAGCAAGCGGCATCCGCAAACGCCCGCTGACAAAAAGACAAAAGTAACAAATTGACAAAGAGGAGCCTTGAGAATCCGTTCTTTCGACGCCGTGATGGAGCCGACTGGAAATTCGGGATTCTCAGCGCTCCTCTTTGAGCATATTCCATTACCAGCCAGCGCATTACCCTTCAGAATCCATTTCTTTTTCCGTTCCACTTGAGAAGAAAAGAAGAGAAAAAACGGCCCGTATCAGCGCATTTTTCCTCACGCATCAGCAAAGTAGACGAAAAAGACCGCCATCTTTTTCAAAAACCTCGCGAGGTTTTCGGCGCACTTTCTTTATCCGCAACGCCCCACACCATTGTGCGATTCCATTTTCTTCACCATTCCGCCCCGTATCGGCACCTTTTCTTCCCTTCTCTGCCCCTTTCAGGACACTTCCTGGCCTCCTGTATTCCCATTCCGGGGAAAAGTCCCTGTCAGCCAAAACCGCGTTTCAGCGACAAAAAGAAAGCCGACCGGCAGAAACAAAAAATCCCCTCATCCAAAAAGGATGAAGGGACCTTTATATAGCATCATTAAAATCCGCTAATTATTTTTTGAAAAAGTCCTGAACTTTTTCGTTAGGAACCATCTGTTCATCAAAGATGTAAGCACCAGTTTTCGGAGACTTCACCATTTTGATAACCTTAGTATAAGAACGTCCTTCTTTACCTGTCTGAAGGGTTGCGACTGTTTTCTTTGCCATGGTCTGTTATTATTTAATTTCTTTATGAACTGTTACTCTTTTCAAAATAGGATTGTACTTCTTCAATTCCAATCTTTCAGTGGTATTCTTTCTATTCTTAGTTGTAATATAACGAGAAGTTCCCGGCATACCACTGTCCTTCATCTCTGTGCATTCAAGGATTACCTGTACTCTGTTACCTTTAGCTTTCTTAGCCATAGTCTTTTTCTCCTTTTAATTAACCAATAATTTTGATAGTTTTCCAATCACAGTAACCTTTGGCAACAGCTTCATTCAGCGCAGCGTCCAGGCCTTTCTTATTAATAACTCGCAAGCCGTTAGCACAAATATTCAGGCTAATCCAGCAATCCTGTTCTACATAGTAGAATTTCTTAGTAAACAAGTTCACATCGAAAGTTCTTTTAGTTCTTCTCTTTGAGTGTGAAACATTGTTGCCAATCATGGCTTTCTTTCCGGTAATTTGACAAATTTTCGACATTTCTATCTAGTTTTTATAGTTCTATTTCCTTCGTTCTCTCAAACGGAGTGCAAAATAAGTGATTTTATTTTATATATACAAGTCTTTCTCTAACTAATTGCATTTTTATTGCTCATTTTCTTTATTTTGACACAATTCCAGCAATAATTGGAGGGCTTTTTTGGTCGCAGCCTGTATATTTTTCTCTCTTCCGTTGTCTTCGCTCAGCTTAGCCGTAATCACAGTCTCACGATTGCATGCAGCGATCCATATCGTGCCCACCGGCTTGTCGGGTGTTCCTCCCGCCGGTCCGGCGATACCGGAAGTAGCGATTGCATGATCTACATTCAATGTCTCCATTACCCCTTTGGCCATTTCTACGACAACCTCTTCACTTACCGCCCCATGCTGTTCCAGCGATGCTGCCGCTACGTGCAGCAGGTCCTGCTTCACCTCATTGGCATAAGCGATGATTCCGCCTTTATAGAAACGAGAACTACCAGGGATAGCAGTTATGATAGCTGCCACATTGCCTGCGGTGCAGCTTTCGGCTGTAGCCAATGTAAAGCCTTCTCTCCAGAAGATCTCACTTATCTCCTTACTGAGTGTTTTTGTTTCTACTGACATAATTACAATTCGAATGTTTTATTTAATGTTCTTACTTGATTATCACCCTTGAGTAAGCGGGTTGATCTATTGTGCAAAAATCCTTGTCCAAAAACTTATAATAGCCGGTGATGGCGATCATGGCTGCATTGTCGGTGGTATATCCGAATTTCGGAATATAGATTTTCCAGCCATATTTTTCGGCATGTTCACGGTAGGCGTTACGCAGTCCGTTGTTGGCAGATACCCCTCCGGCCACGGCCACTTCGTTGATTCCGGTATCCTTCACCACCTTGCGCAACTTGTCCATCAGGATATCCACGATGGTCTTTTCCAGTGAGGCTGCCAGATCCACCTTGTGATGCTCCACAAAGTCCGGATCTTCCTTCAGCCAGTCGCGCAGCGAATAAAGGAACGAGGTCTTCAGTCCGCTGAAGCTGTAGTCATACCCCGGAATGTGAGGCTTGCTGAAGGTAAAGGCCTTCGGATTTCCCTGACGCGCCAGCTTGTCGATAATCGGTCCGCCCGGATAACCCAGTCCCATTACCTTGGAACACTTGTCGATGGCCTCTCCTGCCGCATCGTCGATGGTCTGTCCCAGTACCTCCATGTCGTTGTAGGCATTTACCCGGATAATCTGGGAATTACCGCCCGAAACCAACAGGCAGATAAAAGGATAGTGAGGTTTGTCATTGTCGTCTTCCGACTCCTTGATGAAGTGCGCCAGCACATGTCCCTGCAGGTGGTTGACATCAATCATCGGAATACCCAGCGCACGCGCCATACCCTTGGCAAACGATACTCCCACCAACAGCGACCCCATCAGTCCCGGTCCGCGGGTAAAAGCAATGGCACTCAACTGCTCCTTGGTCACTCCGGCTCTTTTCAGTGCCTCGTGCACCACCGGAACGATATTCTGCTGATGGGCACGCGAAGCCAGTTCGGGCACCACCCCTCCGTACGATTCGTGTACGGCCTGACTTGCAATCACACTCGAAAGCAGTACTCCGTTCTTGATCACCGCTGCCGAAGTATCATCACAAGACGATTCTATACCTAATATAATAGTATCCATATATCGTTCTATTTCTAATCGTTAAGTTGAATTGTTAAATCAATAAGTTAAGATTTCCAGTCCGTTTTCCGTCATCAGGAACGTATGCTCCCACTGGGCAGAAGGCAGTTCGTCTTCCGTAACCACGGTCCATCCGTCTTCTTCGTCGACAAACACTTCATAAGTACCCATGTTGATCATCGGCTCGATGGTAAAGACCATTCCCGGCACCAGCAGCATTCCGGTTCCCTTTCTTCCGAAATGCTCCACATCAGGCTCCTCGTGGAATTCCAGTCCCACACCGTGTCCGCAGAGATCCCGCACGACAGAGAAACCGTTTTTCTTGGCATGTTTCTCGATGGCATGACCGATATCGCCTACAAAGCCGAAAGGACGGGCTGCCTGCATACCGATTTCAAGACATTCCTTGGCCACATCGACCAGTTTCTTCTTTTCCGGAGTAGTTTCTCCGATGATGAACATACGCGAAGCATCCGAATAATATCCGTCGAGGATGGTAGATACATCGACATTGATGATGTCTCCCTCTTCCAGAATCTCTTCTTCCGAAGGAATACCGTGACATACGACCTCATTGATGGAGGTACATACGCTCTTCGGGAACCCTTCATAATTCAGAGGAGCCGGTATGGCACCGTGCGAAACCGTATAGTCGTATACCAGTTTGTCGATTTCCGCCGTACTCATTCCCGCATGAATCTCACGCGCAACCAAGTCCAGCACTCCGGTATTGATGATACCGCTTTTCCGGATTCCCTCAATCTGTTCGGGAGTTTTGATGAGCTTCCGCGAGGGAACCAAATGACCCTTTTCCTGAAAATAAAGGACCTTTTTATCTAGTTCTGTCAGTTCCGCACCTTTAGGAACTTTCCAGTTTATTTTGTTCCTTCTCATAAGTTGTATATTAAGTAATGTTGCAAAGGTAACAGAAAAAAATGACAGGGAAAACAGCTCTTGCAGAAAAATTATCATCTTTTTCGGTCATTTTTCCCGCAGAAGTCCGGCTCCGGCAGCCGGAAAAGGAGGTTCCTGTTTACGTCAGTTTGGTGACCGTCACCCCCGGAAATTCATTCAGGAACATCAGCAGCAGGGCTTCCTCGTTCATGTGCTTGGCCTTCACCGTCATGCTTACCTGATAGATTTCTCCGTTCACAGAAGCGCTTTCGGTCATTTCATAAGAGACCACGATAAACCCTTTTTCGTGAAAACGCGACGTCACCCGCTTCAAATCGTCCTTATCGGTCAGCGTAAACTCAATGATCATGTTCCTCAGCCCCATACTCTTGAAGAAGAAGCTCAAGGCCTCCAGTCCCAGCAGCACCAGTACCGTTGCGGCAATCCCCACCCCGTACATACCGGCACCGATTGCCAGTCCGATGCCCGAAGTGGCCCAGACACCGGCAGCCGTGGTCAGTCCCCGCACAATCTGTTTCTGCAGGATGATGGTACCGGCACCGATAAAACCGATTCCGCTCACTACCTGTGCGGCGATACGGCTCGGGTCAAGGCGAACCAGGTCGGCCGCCAGCACGTCACTGAATCCGTATTGCGAGACAATCATCAGCAGGGCGCTTCCCAAAGCCACCAGGAAATGCGTCCGGTAGCCGGCTTCCTTCGCCCGGTATTCACGTTCCACTCCGATACAGACTCCCATTGCCCCGGCAATCAGCAGCCGCAGCATAAAATCGTAATGCAATTCCATAACATCCTCTCCTTTTTAATAAACGATTCATACAAGTCCGCTTTCCGCAAGCCACGGAATCCATCCGTTGCACAAAATCACCCCCGTTTTTCCGGAACTTGCGGAAAAATTCATCCGACTCTTATGCGAAATAAAGAAAAAACTTCGAATATTCTATTATCTTTGCGAAGAAATAACAAGCTATACAAATCTATGGATTATAAACTTTTAGTACTTGATCTGGACGGAACGCTGACCAATCCGAAAAAAGAAATTACCGAACATACGAAAAACACATTGATAAAGGCTCAGCAGCAGGGCGTGAAAATCGTGCTTGCGTCCGGACGTCCGACTTACGGAATCGCTCCTTTGGCCAACCAACTCCAGCTGGATGAATACGAAGGATACATTCTTTCTTACAACGGGGGAGAAATCATTGACTGGAAAACCGGTGAAATCATGTACAAGAATCTGCTCGACCCGGAAGTCCTTCCTTATTTATATGAGTGCGCCACCAAGAACCTGTTTGCAATCGTGACTTACGACGGGGAATATGTGCTCACAGAATACCCGGAAGACGAATATGTACTGAAGGAGGCCTTGCTGAACGTGATGAAGATTAAAAAGGTGGACAATTTCCTGGATGCCGTGAAGCATCCCATCGCGAAATGCCTGATTGTGGGAGAACCTACCCGCCTGGCCGAGCTGGAAAAGGAGATGTACGAGCACCTGAAAGACCGTATGGGAGTTTTCCGTTCCGAACCTTATTTCCTGGAACTTGTTCCCAAGGGTATCGACAAGGCACAGTCGCTGTCGGTATTGCTGAAGGAAATCGGACTGACCAAAGACGAGATGATTGCCATCGGCGACGGTTTCAATGACCTTTCCATGATTCAGTATGCGGGCCTTGGAATCGCCATGGAGAATGCGCAGCCGGTAGTGAAGGAGAATGCGGATTTCATTACCCGTTCGAACAGTGAAGACGGTGTGGCCTATGCGGTAGAACGCTTTATCTTCAAGCAGGAATAAGACACCGTGACGTTCCTTCTGCAATCGCTGCATGATTACAGAAAGGATGATTCAGAAATGATTGCGGGCACATTGCCCTGATTACTGATAAGTTACAGAAGCATTTTTCATCTGTTGACAGAATGAAAAATGCTTCTGTCTGTTTGGCACCCGGCTTTCCAGGATGGCTACATCGGTTTCCGGTCGAAGAACGGATTCTTGGAAGAGGCACTTACCGGGATGGCAAAGACACGGGTACAGCCGTCCAGCCAGTCCAGTTGCTGTGCGGCCTGTCCGGCAGAAAACATGACACGCGTATCTACCCGATGATCGGCAGCCACTCCACAGGCAGAACCGATGGCAATACCCACATCAATGGTATTCAGGGCACAGGGAACGCCCTCTTCCCTTTCCACACAGGTAGGAAAGCCGCAATATCCGCAGTTCAGCCCCTGGCATTGTTCCCGGGTACCGATCAGGACCACACAGGCTGCCTCGAGGATGTTCTCGGCATCGCGAAGGAAAAACTTGAACCCGTTCTCTTCATACATCTGTTTCATGGTATCCGACAGGATACGGATGTTGCTCTCTGTAACCAAAGCCACTTCTATCACGTCGACTCCCTTTGCCTTCGGGGCGGTACGGGCGGCAATCATCATCTGACGTGCCACATCCAATACCAGTTCGTGATTGCATTCTCTTTCATTCAAAATCATAATGCCCGTTATTTATTAACATATATACAGTTGTCTCGTTTCTCTGTTACGACAAATTTATCGAATTATTTCTTTTTTCCGCGCTTTCACACCAGTCTTTTTCCAAAGGATTGGTTATATTTGTAACATTCAGGTTATGAACATAATCCCTGTAATACGTTTATCCTTTACAAACAACGACTATGAACATCAAGCATTCTGTAAAAATCAAATTGCTCATTGTATTACTTGGCCTAGGAACAAGCACCACCCTTTGGGCTTCTCCTCCACACACCGTACCACAATCTACCTTATATCGAGAAATCCGCTACAAGCCACAGTTTCACCTCTATATAGGCGGAGGTATGAACACCAACCTGGCCCGTTTTTCAAGCAACCAACCTGCTGCCGCACTTTTCGCTCAACGCACGGCTATAGCCCCTTATTACGATTGTCGACTGACCCACTTGTTCTCCCCACGATTTGGATGGTATGCCGATATCCGTCTGAAGTTTTTTGATATGCAAAGTTCTAATCCGCTAATAGATGCCCTGCTGGATCTACTCATACCAGGAATCACCAAAATACATCCTGCCTGCAGCGCCGGATTGGTGTACCGCTTTGAAGGAGAGCGATGGCAATGTTATCCTCGTATCGGCATCGGTAAAAGCTATTACGGAGGCGACTACGAAAAACAAAGCACCTGGGATAAAAGAACTCATGAGGAATGGTGCCGAAGTTCCTCTCTCTGCATGAACCTCGGTGTTTCCACCCAATATCGTCTGACTCCCAAGATTGCACTGATGATGGATATTTTCTTTCAAGAGCCCCTCACCCGGGCAAAGAGTTACCTGGTAGACAAGAACGACGGAATCACCTTGCAGGAGTACGCTTACAGCAACCGAAGTATCGGAAGAGAATTGAATGCCAGCCTGGGGATTGGCCTCTGGTTCGGGAAGGCACTGAAAAAGAAATGAAAGTTTTGTTGCCCTTGTGAATTCAGACAGGACAGCAAAAAAACAAGAGTTGCACAACCGGTTGTCCGGTCCTGCAACTCTTGTGCCGTATTCAGATATATAAAATACCGAAATATCGTTTACAGAAGTTCCAGCTGCTTGAAGCACTTGGTCAACTTCTCGATGGCAAAGTCCACCTGTTCCTTGGTGTGAGTAGCCATCAGCGCGAAGCGTACCAGTGTATCCTGCGGATGACATGCCGGCGGAATAACCGGATTGATGAACACACCTTCATCGAAAGCCATCTTAGTCACTTCGAAAGTCTTGTCTGTATCGCGTACGTAAAGCGGGATAATCGGGCTTTCAGTGTCACCGATTTCGAAACCGCGTTCACGGAAGCTGTTCAATGCATAGTTAGTGATTTCCCACAGTTTTTCCTGACGTTCCGGTTCAGTCTTCAGGATGTTCAGTGCCTCCATGGCAGCTGCAGTAGCCGCCGGAGTGTTGCTGGCCTGGAATATATAAGAACGGGCATTGTGACGCAACCAGTTGATTACATCCTTGTCGCCGGCTACGAAACCACCGATAGAAGCCAATGACTTACTGAATGTACCCATGATCAGGTCTACCTCGTCTGTCAGTCCGAAGTGGTCGCAGACACCGCGTCCGTTTTTACCGAACACACCCAGTCCGTGCGCTTCGTCTACATATACAGTCGCATTGTATTTCTTCTTCAGGCGGATAATTTCCGGCAGATTAGCCAAGTCACCTTCCATTGAGAATACACCGTCCACCACAATCAGCTTGATGGCATCCGGCTCGCACTTCTGAAGTTCTCTTTCGAGCGCCTCCATGTCATTGTGCTTGTATTTGATCTGGTTGGCAAAAGTCAGACGACGTCCGTCCACAATCGAAGCATGGTCACGATCGTCACAGATGATATAATCACCGCGTCCTACCAACTGCGGTATCACTCCTTCATTTACCGTAAAACCGGTAGAGAAACACAGGGCTTCATCCTTACCTACAAATTCAGCCAATTCTTTTTCAAGCTGAACGTGAATGTCCAGAGTTCCGTTCAACAGGCGGGAACCGGCACATCCGGTACCGTACTTACGGGTTGCAGCAATTGCAGCCTCAATAATGCGTGAATCGTGCGTCAGCCCCAGGTAAGAGTTTGAACCGAACATCAACACCTTTTTTCCATCCATCAATACTTCAGTATCCTGCGCACTGTCTATTTCACGAAAATAAGGATAAACGCCTCTTTCCATGTACATCTGAGGCAATCTGAATTTACTTAGCTTTTCTTGTAATAATCCCATATTTTATAATATTCGTAAGTAGTTACACTTAACCTTTATATTTGTCTTATTCCTTTTATATTTGGCAATCCATATTTCAGCGCACGGCCATCCGGTTCAGTCAGAGTTCCTTGACATCCGCCCGAACGCTCTTTTCATTACAAACGATGCCCATAAATACATTCAAGCCAAACTCATTTCAAAAACATCGCGCAAAGATAATAATTAAAATCATTTCAGCGGATTAAATGGACAAAAAAAACATCTATTCAGATTTCTATTGCAAATTTCGTGCATTATAATTAAAATAATCGTATTTTTGTCGACACAAGACGAGAAACCCTTAACTAAAATGAGTTCCAAAAAACAAATTATATTCATCGTTAATCCTATATCCGGCACACACGGTAAGGAAAATATCCTGCGTCTGATAGAAGAACGTCTGGACCGCTCGGTCTATGACTATGTGATTAAGAAGACCGAATATGCCGGACACGCTTCGGAGCTGGCCCTGGAAGCAGCCCGGAACCAGGCTGATATCGTAGTTGCCATCGGAGGAGACGGCACGGTCAACGAAATCGGACGCTCCCTCGTGCATACCCAGACTGCCATGGGAATCATCCCCTGCGGCTCGGGCAACGGCCTGGCGAGACACCTGCACATTCCGCTGGAACCCAAAGGGGCCATACAGGTGCTCAATGAAGGAATATGCACTCAGATGGATTACGGAAAAATCAACGACCGGCTGTTTTTCTGCACCTGCGGTGTGGGGTTTGACGCCTTCGTAAGCCTCAAGTTCGCCAACTCGGGGAAAAGAGGCTTGCTGACTTACCTGGAAAATACACTGCACGAGAGCCTGACCTACCGGCCGGAAACCTACGAAATAGAAAACGAATCGGGAAGCGTAAAATACAAGGCTTTTCTGATTGCCTGCGCCAACGCGTCGCAGTATGGCAACAATGCCTACATTGCCCCGCAGGCCTCTCTGACCGACGGACAGATGGACATCACCATCCTGGAGCCGTTCAATGTGCTTGACGTACCGGCACTTTCCTTCCAGCTGTTCAACAAGACCCTGGACCAGAACAGCCGGATCAAGACACTGAGAGAAAAGAAAATCATCATCCACCGTGCCAAGGAAGGAGTATTCCATTTTGACGGAGACCCGGCAATGGGCGGCAAGGATATTGAAGTGGAAATCATCCCTGCCGGCCTGAAGGTGATGATTCCCAAAGAGCAGGAAAAGCCTTACGCCTATCCTCTTAACGTATTCCAGTACTTTACGGAGTTTGTAGGAAAGAAACCGATTACCTCGGAGATCGCCAAGAAGCACAAGGAGCTGCTGCAGCTCAACCAGAACCTGTTGCGCCGCCTGTCAAAAAAATGACAGGCTTACATGGCCAGGTAAAAATCCCGGGTCAGACGGATGTACTCCGGACTGTAGACGTGACGCTCCAGCTCGACCACCAGACTGTCTTCCCTGCAAGGCAAGATGCAACGGCTGAATCCCAACAGCGAGCGTTTTGACGGCACATCGGGCTTGGTATGTACCCGGGTATGGCGGCACGGATAAAGGTGCCTTTCGGCAGCAAGGCCGACGAAACGGTCGACTGCCCCTGCCGGCAATACAACATAAAAAACTCCCTCCGCCGTCAGTAGTCGCGAAACCGCCTCCAGCAGTTCCTCGAACGACAGTCCGTCCGTATGACGGGCCCCGTTGCGCTGCGAATCCGGACAGAATGTCTGTTCCTGGAAATAAGGAGGATTCGATACAATCACATCAAACCCCGCCTCATCGGCATATGCCTGCACCGGCTTGCAGATAATACGGATACGGTCCTTCCAGGGAGAGGCGTCCGCATTCTCGCATGCCTGTCCGGCAGCCTCTTCATCAACTTCTACCCCACATACTTCCGCCTGGCTGCGCTGCGCAGCCATCAAGGCAATCATCCCCGTTCCGGTGCCGATATCCAGTACCCTCCGGGCCTGCTCCACATCGGCCCAGGCCCCCAGCAGCACCCCGTCGGTACCGACCTTCATGGCACACCGGTCCTGAAACACTGTAAACTGTTTAAACTTGAAAAAATGATTTGGCATAATGTCCGCAACTTGATTTTGTGCCAAAAATAGATAAAACTCCTCATTTTATACTAATAAACCTTTTTTTATTTCATCTTACAGAGCTATTTGCACCTGTTCCATTTCCATATTAAGTACATATTGATTAAATTTGTACCCGTTTTGGGGTAAAAAATCCCCGACTTATTTTAAGAGAGAAGTTTATAATAGAACTCAAATTTAAACGATGGACAAAAAAAGAAATATAAAAGTCGAATTTTCCGAATCAACACATAATGACATGTCAATGATAGCAGAAATAAGTACAAGCCCATCTGATTTGCAAGTAGATGACTTTGATCAGGAATTCGCGATCATGACCCTGCGGAACATGGTGGTGTTTCCCTCATCAATATTGCCGGTATCCATCGGACGTAAAAGTACGCTGAAACTGGCCAAGAATGCTGCCAAGAACGAGGAGCACATCATTATTGCCACGCAGAAGATTGCTGAGGTGGAGGAACCGGGCTTCAACGACCTGCATCCGACAGCCGTAATGGGACGGGTGCTTCGCGTGCTCGATCTTCCGGGAGGTGAGATCAGCGCCATCATACAGACCAGCAATGTCAAGGTCAAGATAGAAGAAGTCACCGCCGTACGCCCTTACCTGAAAGGACACGTGTCGGTAGTAGAGAAACAGGAAGACCCTGAGGAATCAAAAGAAATCAAAGTATTACTGGATACCTGTCGGGAAACGGCACAGAAATTCATTGAGAGTTCTGACCGCATGAATCCTGACTTTGCGTTCGCACTGAAAAACTTCAAGCAGCCTACCCTGCTTGTCAACTTCATCTGTACGAACTTCCCGCTTCCGCTGGAAGACAAATTCAAGCTGCTCGACCAGCTGTCGTTCAAGGACTGCATCTACAACCTGATACAGGTGCTCGACCGGGAAACCCAGCTGGCTGCGCTGAAGCAGAGCATCCAGATGAAGACCCGCGAAGACCTGGACCGCCAGCAGCGGGAATACTTCCTGCACCAGCAGATCAAAAACATACAGGACGAGCTGGGCACCGGCGAAAACGATGAGATCGAAGAGCTGAGAGAGAAAGGCAAGCAGAAGAAATGGAGCAAGGAAACGGCAGCCACTTTCGAGCGTGAGGTAGCCAAACTGGAACGGATCAATCCGCAGTCGCCCGACTACAACGTGCAGCTTTCTTACCTGCAGACATTGTTGTCGCTTCCGTGGGGAGTCTACTCGGCCGATTCGCTGAACATTCCGAATGCGGAAAAAATCCTGAACAAGGACCATTACGGACTGGAAAAGGTGAAGGAGCGTATTCTGGAGCACCTGGCAGTACTGAAACTGAGAGGCAGCCTGAAATCGCCGATTATCTGTCTGTACGGCCCTCCGGGGGTAGGTAAAACCTCTCTGGGACGTTCCATTGCTTCGGCACTCAAGCGGAAATACGTACGTATGTCACTGGGGGGTGTCAGAGACGAGGCTGAAATCCGCGGACACCGCAAGACCTACATCGGTGCCATGCCGGGACGTATCATCAAGAGCCTCATCAAGGCAGAGACCTCCAATCCGGTCATCATTCTCGATGAGATAGACAAACTGGGCAGCGACCACCGTGGAGACCCGAGTTCGGCGATGCTGGAAGTGCTGGATCCGGAACAGAACAATACGTTCCACGACAACTACATCGACATGGACTACGACCTGTCGAATGTGATGTTCATTGCTACGGCAAACAACCTGGGAACCATCCCGCAGCCGTTGCTGGACCGTATGGAACTGATTGAGGTGAGCGGATACATCACCGAGGAAAAAGTGGAAATCGCCAAGCGCCACCTGATTCCGAAAGAGATGGAGGCATCGGGACTGAAAAAGGAACACCTGAAATTCTCCAAAGCGGCCATTGAATACATCATTGAAAACTATACCCGTGAAAGCGGTGTCAGACAGCTGGAAAAGACCTTGAGCAAGATCATGCGTAAGGTAGCCCTGGAAATCGCCTGCGACAAATTTGACGGTACGGTGGAACTGAAGCCGGCAGATGTGTCCAAATACCTGGGTGTGCCCCTGTATTCACGCGACAAGTACCAGGGAAATGAATATGCAGGTGTGGTAACCGGACTGGCCTGGACGGCGGTAGGCGGAGAAATCCTCTTCGTGGAAACCAGCCTGAGCAAGGGCAAGGGAGGACGGCTGACCCTGACTGGAAACCTGGGAGACGTGATGAAGGAATCGGCCATGCTGGCTTTGGAATACCTGAAGGCACACTCGCACTTGCTGGAGCTGCCGGATGGCATTTTCGACAACTGGAACATCCACATTCACGTGCCCGAAGGAGCCATTCCAAAAGACGGTCCGTCGGCAGGTATCACCATGGTCACCTCACTGGCATCTGCCCTGACCCAGAGAAAGGTACGGACCAATCTGGCAATGACCGGAGAGATTACCCTGCGCGGAAAAGTACTTCCGGTAGGAGGTATCCGGGAAAAGATTCTTGCTGCCAAGCGTGCCGGAATCACCGACATCATCCTGTGTGAGGAAAACCGCAAGGATATCGAGGAAATCCAGCCGATTTACGTAAAAGGACTGAACTTCCATTACGTAAACGACATCAAGGAAGTCCTGGCACTGGCATTGACCGATGAGAAGGTGAAGGATGCGATAGACTTTACCGTTACTGATAAAACAGAAGAACCGTCTCCGGAGAAATAAACCGGAGGCAGGTTCCCTGCAAAAGATAATTTATTGACCACCCAATTTTACCAAGCTAATGAAATTTGAATTACAACATACCGATCCGAAGTCGAATGCACGTGCCGGTCTGATCACCACGGACCACGGACAGATTGAAACTCCGATTTTTATGCCGGTGGGCACACTGGGCAGTGTCAAGGGCGTTCATCTGCATGAAATCAAGGATGACATCAAGGCACAGATTATTCTGGGCAACACGTATCACCTCTATCTGCGTCCGGGACTTGACATTATCGAAGGTGCCGGAGGACTGCACAAATTCAACGGATTCGACCGCCCGATGCTGACTGACAGCGGTGGTTTCCAGGTGTTCTCACTCTCCGGAATCCGTAAGCTGAAAGAAGAAGGTGTGGAATTCCGCTCGCACATCGACGGTTCCAAGCATCTCTTTACGCCCGAACGCGTGATGGACATCGAACGTACCATCGGAGCGGATATCATGATGGCCTTCGACGAATGTGCTCCGGGAACATCCGATTACAACTATGCCAAGCAGTCGATGGAACTGACACACCGCTGGCTGGACCGCTGCCTCGTCCGATTCAATGAGACGGAACCCAAGTACGGCTACCAGCAGTCGCTCTTCCCGATTGTACAGGGCTGTGTGTATCCCGACCTGCGACGCCGCTCGGCAGAATACATTGCCTCAAAGGGTGCCGACGGAAATGCGATCGGCGGACTGGCAGTGGGCGAACCGACCGAAAAGATGTACGAGATGATTGAGGTTGTCAACGAAATCCTGCCGACCGACAAGCCACGCTACCTGATGGGCGTAGGTACTCCGGTCAACATTCTGGAAGGAATCGAACGCGGAGTGGACATGTTCGACTGCGTGATGCCTACACGCAACGGACGCAACGGTATGCTGTTTACCAAAGACGGTATCATGAACATGCGCAACAAGAAATGGGAAAACGACTACGCTCCGATAGAGGCAGACGGCGCATCGTACGTAGACACCATGTACAGCCGTGCCTACCTGCGTCACCTCTTTCATGCCCAGGAGCTGCTGGCCATGCAGATTGCGTCTATCCATAACCTGGCATTCTACCTGTGGCTGGTCAAAGAGGCCCGCAAGCACATCATTGCCGGCGACTTCTCGACCTGGAAGCCCATGATGGTAAAACGCCTTTCTACCCGACTGTAATCAAGACACCTGAGACATGAACAAAGAGTTTTTCAAAACCAAATGGCTGAAGAGACTTGACAGGTATATCATCGTCAAGTTTCTGGGAACTTATTTCTTCGCTATCGCATTGATTATCTCCATTGCGGTGGTATTCGATGTAAATGAGAATATCGACCATTTCATCAACAATAAGGCTCCGCTGAAGGCTATCGTATTTGACTATTACCTGAACTTCATTCCGTATTATACGAATCTGTTCAGTCCGCTCTTCGTCTTCATCGCCGTGATTTTCTTTACCTCGAAGCTGGCGGAGAACTCCGAAATCATTGCCATGTTCTCTACGGGCATGAGCTTTAAAAGAATGATGTTCCCCTACATGGTTTCGGCAGCCATCATCTCGGTGGTGACGTATGTGCTGGGAACGGAAATCATCCCGACGGGAAGTGTCACCCGACTGCAGTTTGAAAAGGTGTACAAGAACAAGAAATCGGCCGATTACGTCCGGAACATCCAGCTTGAGGTAGACAGTGGAGTCATTGCATACATGGAACGGTATGAGGACTACAACAAGACGGGATACCGTTTCTCACTGGATAAGTTCGAGGACCACAAGCTGGTGTCTCACCTTACGGCACGACGGATTACCTACGACACGCTGACTTATCATAAATGGATTGTCAAGGACTACATGATCCGTGAAATGAAGGGCATGCGTGAATACATCACCAAGGGAGACCGGCTGGATACCATCATCAACATGGAGCCGCAGGATTTCCTGATTACCCGCGGACAGCAGGAAACCATGACAAGCCGCCAGTTGAGCGAATACATCTCCAAGCAGAAACAGCGCGGATTCGCCAATATCAAGGCGTTTGAGGTAGAATATCACCGACGGATTGCCATGTCGTTTGCGGCCTTCATTCTGACAGCCATCGGGGTTTCCCTCTCCTCGCGCAAGGTGAAGGGAGGTATGGGACTGCACCTGGGTATCGGACTGGGACTGAGTTTCTCCTATATCCTGTTCCAGACCATTTCGTCGACCTTTGCACTGAACGGAAACATGTCGCCTGCACTGGCCGTATGGATTCCGAACATACTCTATTTGTTCATTGCGATATACCTGTATAGAAAGGCTCCGAAATAAGGATTACGTGGCCTTTATACCTTATACCAACAAGCCGGTCTGCATCTTTCTGCGGAAAGCATGCAGACCGGCTTGACAGTTTATGATAAGCGGATTGATTCTCCAGGCAGACTTATTTCCACAAAGACCAGAGATCGGTTTCTCCCCAGTACCACTGGACATCCCCGGCAATCACGTTCTTGTAACGGTACAAGGAGGCCCCTGTCTCCACCCCTTTGGGAGTCAGTATCCGGGCACAGGAGCCGCAAGTCTCGGAAGGTGAAGCTGCCGGATAATGAAACTCATATCCCTTCAGGGACTCTCCCTGAACGACGGCTGTACGGTAACCCGAATTCAGGCGCGTGCCGGCCATGGTATAATCCAGCGGGAAGATACCGGCCATCTCGTAAGCCGTCCCACCGGGACGAACGGTCAGCGAACGTGCAAGCAGCAGCGTGCCTCCCCCTTCAGCCAGAATCTTTCCTCCGGCCTCCGCATAATCACGCAATTGCTGCATCAAGCGCTTCCTGCGGTGCAGCTGACGGGCAAAGAGTTCCGGAAAACCTCCGGGAAGATAGACCAGATCGGCTTCCGGAAGGTCACTTCCATACACCGGGCTGAAAAACTTGAGTTCCCCCATCGCCGACCACCGGTCGAGATGCTCCCGGAAGAGGAAGCAGCATGCAGGGTCACGGGCTACGGCAATCTTCAGCGGCTTTTCCCACATCGGCTTCATGGGCTCCTCATCGAGTTCGGAGGTAAAAGGCAGGGTATAGCGGCAAGGGAAGATACGGGTGCAACGGCTTTCCAGCCGGTCCAGTGCAATGTGTTTCTCCAGGACATCGGCGATACGGTCAATCTGTTCGTTCATGGATTTTCTGACCGACAAGGTAATTCCCGAATGACGGGCAGGTATCTTCACCTCGCTGATTACAGGAACGTATCCCAGACATTCCAGTCCCGCATCCGTACAGGCCTCACGTAAGACCGCATAATGCGCCACAGAGGCAACCTTATTGAATATAACCCCTGCGATACGGACCTGCGGGTTAAACGCCTTGAATCCATACAGCAGCGGTGCCACAGAGTATGAGACAGCCCGCGCATTGACCACCATGACCACCGGGATACTCAGCAGAGAGGCAATCTCCGCACAACTCCCCTTCTGAAGGTGGTAGCCGTCGTATAACCCCATGGTGCCCTCTACCAGACAGATATCGGCACGCTCTCCGTAACGGTTATACAAATGCTGGACATGACCGGAAGATGCCAGCCAGCTATCCAGGTTGACCGAATCATTCCCGGAAGCCAGTGCATGATATTGCGTATCAATGGAGTCAGGGCCGCATTTAAAAGGCTGCACCTTTATGCCCCGGCGCTGCCACACCCTCAACAACCCCAATGCAATCGTTGTCTTTCCGCTCCCGGCAAAGGGAGAAGCTAGCAAAAACTGTGGTTTCATTCATTTAAAATTTTCCCGCAAAGATAGGTATTTCGACGATAACAGCGGTATAATCGGGCACTTTTATCTGCATTTCCGTGCAAGTATATCGCATCAAGTCGGGAGGAGATGTTTGGTCAACTTCCATTCTTTTTGTACCTTTGTTTGAAATCGTCCGAAGGCCAATCAGGGTACAGACAGGCTCAGAGAGGTTTCGGACTGATTTCCATACACTTCTAACAGCAAAAAACGAAAATAGATGAAAATACGATTTATGAGCCTGGGCAGCGGCAGCAGCGGCAATTGTTATTATTTGGGGACCGAGACATACGGATTATTCATTGATGCAGGCATCGGCATCCGCAGCATAAAAAAAATCTGTAAAGAATATAACCTACCGCTGGAGACGATAAAGGGCGTATTCGTGACGCACGACCACGCAGACCATATAAAGGCCGTCGGTCACCTGGCGGGCAAATACAACATCCCCATTTACACCACGCCGGAAATCCACCGCGGAATGAGCCGGAGCTACTGCATGACCGAAAGAATCAGTGAGGCAAACACCCGCTTTATCCATAAGGAAGAGAGCCTGCAGATAGAAGACTTTACCATCACCTGCTTCGAGGTGCCTCACGACGGAAGCGACAACGTAGGATACTGCATCTCCATTGACGGAAAGGTATTTTCTTTCCTCACCGACATCGGACACATTACGGAAACTGCCGGCAAGTACATCGGCTGTGCCAACTACCTGATCCTGGAAGCCAACTACGACGAAAGCATGCTGCAGATGGGGCCTTATCCTGCCCATCTGAAAGCCCGGATTGCAAGCCCTACCGGACACATGAGCAACCGGGAGATGGCCGAGTACCTGGCCAACCATTTTCCGGAAGGCCTGCAGTACCTGTGGCTGTGCCACCTGAGCAAGGACAACAACCATCCGGATCTGGCCTTCAAGACTGTAGAACTGGCACTGAAAGAGAAAAACATCATTGTAGGAAGGGATGTTCAGGTCATTCCGCTGAAACGGACCTCACCCTCTGAAATCTATTCTCTGTAAGGCTGCGGACAAGTCCGCAAAGACGGACAGAACAAAGCAAGTCCTGAACCGGAAGTCACTCAAAAAAGAATATCCCCTTATAAATCCGGATTCACTCAGAATCGACGAATTTATAAGGGGATATTTGTATTTGGATCCGGATACTGCAAAGTGTTCCGCATGCCGCTTAAACAAACAGGAACGGCTCTACAATGGACCTATCGGTCAAGCCTCCTGCCACGAATGGAATCACTTCACCCATCCCGTCCCGCCGATGAACCATTCATCAGCATTTAATCTTCAGTTCATCCAGGATACGGCGCATCTCCTCGAAGGTAGTAATACGTGTCGGTACCAAAGGCAGACGCAGACGGTTCTTGATCATTCCCATCATATTCAGCATGGCCTTTACACCTGCCGGATTACCGTCGACGAACAACAGCTTGAACAATTCCGTAAACTTATGATGGATATCCAGGGCACTGCTGTAATCCCCGGCCAGGGCCAGACGGGTCATGCGGCTGAACTCACGCGGAAAAGCATTTCCGATTACCGAAATGACACCTACGGCACCCAAAGTAATCAGCGGGAAGGTGATACCGTCATCTCCGGAAATCACGTCGAAATTCTCCGGCTTGTTCTTGATGATATCATCCATCTGGGTAATGTCTCCCGAAGCCTCCTTGATGGCCACGATGTTCTCGAAGTCGCGGGCCAGACGCAAGGTAGTAGCGGCAGTCATGTTGACTCCCGTACGGCCAGGTACGTTATACAGCACCACCGGCAGTTTGGTAGCCTCAGCAATGGCCTTGTAATGCTGGTAAATGCCTTCCTGAGAAGGTTTATTGTAATAAGGGACGGCAACCAGTACCGCATCCACCCCTGTAAAATCATCGTTCTTCAAGGTATCGACCACTGTCTGCGTACAGTTGCTGCTTATTCCCAACAGGATAGGAATACGTCCGTTAACGCGCTCTATGACAAGTTCCTTAATCTTTTTCTTTTCCTCAGCAGTCAATGTCGGTGTCTCGGCAGTAGTTCCCAGCACACACAGGAAATCGGTCCCGTTCTGTACCTGATACTCTACCAGACGTATCAGGGAATCATAGTCCACACTGCCATCTTCATTGAAAGGAGTAATCAAAGCTACTCCCATTCCTTTCAATCTTCTTCGTATCATAAGTTATATTATATGCTTAATAGGATATGCAAAAATATAAATATTTTCTATTTTTAATAATGAATTTTTCTATTTTTTGCTTTTCAAATATTAGTTTGAAAATTATCGGAAGTCCTCAGAGCCACTTTCAGGCCTCCTGAATCATCTTCAGGAATTCGTCTTCCTCCACCAGGCGGATACCCAGTTTCTCTGCCTTCTCCAGTTTGCTGGGGCCCATATTGTCTCCCTTCAGAATAAAGGAAGTCTTCTTGGATATGCTTCCCACGTTCTTTCCGCCATGCTTCTCGATCAGCGCCTTGTATTCATCGCGCGAATGGTGCTGGAACACCCCGCTGATTACGATAGACTGACCGGCAAGGTTGTCGGTATATCCGCTTCTGTCTTCCTCATCGGCCTCCATTTTCAATCCGGCTTCCTTCAGACGCGCCACCAGCTGACGGTTCTTTTCGTTCGAGAAATAAAGCAGAATGCTTTGGGCAATGCGCGTTCCGATTTCATCAATCTGTATCAGGTCATCCAGAGTAGCGGCTGCCAGCAGGTCGATGGAAGGAAAGGCACGGGCAATCTTCTTGGCTACCGTCTCGCCTACGAAGCGTATTCCCAGAGCAAACAACACGCGCTCGTACGGCACTTCCCTGGAACGGGCCAGTCCCGCCATAATGTTTTCGGCCGATTTCTCTCCCAGACGCTCCAGACGGGCGATGTCCTGGCTCTGCAACTGATACAGGTCGGCCACGTCGTGAATCATCCCTTCCTGATAGAACAGGTCCACCGTTTCCGGTCCAAGGCCTTCAATGTTCATGGCACGCCGGCTGATAAAATGCTCTATCTTGCCCTTGATCTGAGGCGGACACTGGGTTTCATTCGTACAGTAATGGGCAGCCTCATCCTCGTAGCGCACCAACGGACTGCCACACTCCGGACAGTGGGTGATGAACGTAACCTTCTCACTGCCGGCCGGGCGCAGGGAGGTTTCCACTCCCGTTATCTTCGGGATAATCTCACCGCCTTTCTCTACATACACACTGTCTCCGACGTGCAGGTCGAGAGAAGCGATGATATCGGCATTGTGAAGGGAGGCACGGCGCACCACGGTACCCGACAACTGTACCGGCTCCAGATTGGCCACAGGAGTAATGGCTCCCGTACGACCGACCTGATACGTTACTTTCAACAGGCGGGTAAGGGCCTGTTCGGCCTGAAACTTATAGGCAATGGCCCAACGGGGGGATTTGGCGGTATAGCCCAGATTTTTCTGCTGACGGAGCGAATTTACCTTCAGTACGATGCCGTCGGTGGCTACCGGAAGGTTCTTGCGTTCCACGTCCCAGTAATTGATAAAATCAAATACCTCCTGCAGGGAATGCACCTTGCGGGTAATGTCGGAAATCTTGAATCCCCATTTTTCCGCTTCCTTAAGGTTCTCGTAATGTCCGTCGCAGGGCAGATTGTCTCCCAGCAGGTAGTACAGGTAAGCATCCAGCTTACGGGAAGCCACCTGAGCCGAATTCTGCAGTTTCAGGGTACCCGAAGCTGCGTTGCGTGGATTGGCGAACAACGGTTCCTCCCGGCTTTCCCGTTCCCGGTTCAGTTCCTCGAAAACCACCCAGGGCATCAGGATTTCTCCGCGGATTTCAAACACATCCGGATAACCCTCTCCGTGCAGTTTCAACGGGATGGAACGTATCGTCTTTACATTGTCGGTCACGTCATCCCCCTTTGTACCGTCACCACGTGTCACGGCACGCACCAGTCTGCCATGCTCATAGGTGAGGGAAATGGAAGTTCCGTCAAACTTCATTTCACAGCAAATCTCGAAATCCTCGTTCAGTGCCTTGCTCACCCGTTCATAAAATTCCGTTACCTCGGCCTGAGAATATGTATTGCCCAGAGAGAGCATCGGGTATTTATGTTCGATCTGCGTAAAGTTCTTGTTGATGTCGCTTCCCACCCGCATTGTAGGAGAATTCTCATCCATGTACTCCGGATGACGTGCCTCCAGTTCCTGCAGTTCCCGCATCAGGTCATCAAATTCCTTGTCCGAAATTACCGGAGCATTCAACACGTAATAATTATAATTATGAAGATGAAGTTCTTCGCGCAATTGGTCAATTCTTTCTATATCTGTCATAGCATACATATGATGTTTCATGCAAAATTACGAAAAATGTCGGGCATACGGTATGTGGTGCAGCGGAATCTTTGTACTTTTGCAAAAAATAACAAGAGATTATGAGAATAGATATTATAACCGTTTTACCGGAAATGATAGAGGGCTTTTTCAACTGCTCCATCATGAGCCGCGCGCAAAAAAAGGGAATTGCAGAAATCCACATCCATAATTTAAGAGATTATACCCAGGACCGCTACCGCAGGATAGACGACTATCCTTTCGGAGGATGTGCCGGCATGGTCATGAAGATAGAACCGATCGACCGCTGTATCTCGGCACTGAAAGCGGAGCGTCATTATGACGAGGTGATATTCACTACGCCCGACGGAGAGCAGTTCAACCAGAAGATGGCCAACTCTCTTTCACTGGCAGGCAACCTGATTATCCTGTGCGGACACTTCAAGGGAATCGATTACCGTATCCGCGAGCATTTCATCACAAAAGAAATCAGTATCGGAGACTACGTACTGACCGGAGGAGAACTGGCTGCGGCAGTCATTGCCGATTCCATCGTGCGCATCATCCCTGGAGTAATCTCCGACGAACAGTCGGCCTTGTCCGATTCGTTCCAGGACAACCTGCTGGCTCCGCCTGTATACACACGTCCGGCAGAATACAACGGATGGAAGGTGCCCGATATCCTGTTGTCGGGTCATGAAGCCAAAATCCGGGAATGGGAATTCCAGCAGTCACTGGAACGCACCCAGCGGTTGCGCCCCGACTTGCTCGAAGAAAAATAAGTCGGAAGACCAAGGAAAGGCAAGCATCAAAAAAGATTGACATTCCCCTCGCTCCTGACTGCATCAGGAAGGCAGTAGAGGGGAATAAAAAAATCATGCATGAGCGAAGGTTGCAGAAACGGGTTCTGATGAAGAACCGCATTTCACACAAGCCGTCCGACTCATGCATGATTTTTATTTGTAAATATATTTAACCAACATCTTACGATACGGATCAGACTTCCAAGGCTCCGATAATGTCGCGCACAGAAGAGTAACCGTGACGGTCAAGATAATCATTGATACCTTCAGCTACCTTTACAGTAATAGCCGGATCGATAAAGTTGGCAGTACCGATCTGAATGGCTGTCGCACCTGCCAGCAGGAATTCCACGGCATCCTTCCAGTTCATGATACCTCCCAGTCCGACTACCGGAATCTTCACCGCCTTGGCTACCTGCCATACCATGCGCAGGGCAATCGGCTTGACTGCCGCACCGCTCATACCACCGGTAACCGTAGACAGTATCGGCTTGCGTTTTTCCGCATCAATGGCCATTCCCAGCAACGTATTGATCAACGACACACTGTCTGCTCCGGCACCTTCCACCGCACGGGCAATTTCGGTAATGTCTGTTACGTTAGGAGAGAGTTTTACGATCAGTGTCTTGTCGTATACCTTACGTACTGCACTCACCACTTCGGCAGCACCGCTGGCTGTGACTCCAAAGGCCATACCGCCCTGCTTTACATTCGGACAAGAAATGTTCAGTTCAATGGCAGGAATGTGTTCCAGTTCATTGATGATACGGGCAGTTTCCGCATAGTCCTCAATCTGCGATCCCGATACATTCACGATCATGTTCGTGCGGATATCCTTGATCTGCGGATAAATGTGCTCAGCAAAATAGTGTACGCCCTTGTTCTGCAGTCCCACCGCATTCAGCATCCCCATAGGAGTTTCTGCCATACGCGGATAAGGATTTCCCTCACGATGGTGGAGTGTAGTACCTTTTACTATAATGCCTCCAATCTTTTCAAGATCTACAAAATCCTGAAACTCCAGACCATATCCAAATGTACCCGATGCCGTCATGACCGGGTTGGACATTTTCAAATTACCGATATTTACACTTAAATCTGCCATAACAATTTCTTTATATTAAATACAGGACCTTCCTTACATACACACACATGACCTTCATCGGTCTTCTCTACACAGCAAAGACATGCACCTACACCACATGCCATTGTATTCTCCAGAGACACCTCGCATTCAATCTGGTTGGCATGCGCATACTTGGCCACAGCCATCATCATCGGTTTCGGACCACAGGTATAGATCATATCAAACTGACGTTCCTTCAATATGCTGTGCATGGTTACATAACCCTTTTCTCCCATGCTTCCGTCTTCGGTTGTCGTATATACCTCACCGAAACGTTCAAAGCTGTCGAGCTGGAGCAAGTCGTTCTTGGAACGGGCTCCCAAAAGGAATACCGGCTTGCATCCCATCTTCAGCAAGGCTTCTCCCAAATACAGCATCGGAGCAGTTCCCACGCCTCCGCCTACCAGCAGCACCTTCTTTTCGGCCGACTGAGGAAGTGTAAATCCGTTACCCAAAGGCAAAACCACGTTCACGATATCACCCTTCTGTACGGTTGCCAGTTTACGGGTACCGTCGCCCACCAGCTGCACCAGGAACCATACTTCATTAGTTTTACGGTCTACATAATTAATAGAGATAGGACGTCTCAGGAAGGTAGAAGCAGAGCCGTCTATCCGGATCTCAGCAAACTGTCCGGGAAGCATTTCGGGAAGAGGAGCTTCCTGAGTCAGTTTAATCAACACATAGTTTGCATGCAAACGAATGTTTTCAGTAACTGTCAAATCTAATATGTACTTTTTCATAAAAAAATTGGGTAAATTCATTCTTTGCGGACAAAGATAACGAATTTACCCCAAATATACGGAGTTAGATAAAATTTCTCCATACTTTCCCTCTTACCGTCTGCGCGGGAGAGACATCATCCATGCTTTTCAGGCTTGAAGACCTCGTAAGTCCCGTTATCGAAGAAAATTCTTATTTCAGTGATTTTCGGATGAGGCTTTTCGATGTACTTAACAGTCTCTCTGTCAGTAGGGTTAGAAGGATTATACCCATTTTCAAAGCCCCTGTCATTCTCAAAATCAAAATTCACCGACACGGGATGCATATTTTCCGAATTCTGAGACACTTGCGAGGGGAGGGCCTCCTCCATCTCACCCTCACCATAAAGCAACCAGTACAGATTGATCTCCGGATATGCCTTATGAATACGCATGACCACTTCAAGGCTGGGCTTGTTACGGCCATTGAAAATATGAGATAACGAAGAAGTGGAAATCCCTATCTTCTCGGCAAATTCCGCATTACTCACTCCTTCTCTTTCCATTATCTGTAAAATTCGATCTTTCATTTACAATTGGCATTATATTTTCAGTAATACAAATGTAAACATTATTATTTACATATACAAATTTACATTTATAAAAACTAATTCATATATTATCTTTTCATTCTTTACATTTGTAATAGCCACAACCGTACACATTTGTAAATGTATAAAAATAAATTAAGATATTCACTTTAACGAATTCCTACAAATAACTGATTATATCAATATTATATATTATAAAATAAAAGAAATCCGAGAATTAGCGAACATTTGGCACATTCTCCGATTTTCCTTTAAAGTACTACCTATATAATAAACTTTACTAGACTGGTTTACAAATTATTAATCATAATCTTTCCATGCGGATATTATTTCATTTACATATGCGAATTTTACATCTCTATAATTACACCCAAAAAGAGAATTATTTCCAAAAAGAGATAAAATTTACATCTGTATCATCTTTCTATTTACATACATACAAAACAAGGGAAATAACAAATGTAAATCGATACATTTATACATAAGAAACGAAGAAAATTACGAAATCGCCTTAATTTTTCACTGCCCCCACTTTCTCCTGCAACCTTTGCTGCCACTCCCCCACCATCCTTTTATCACGACCTCTACCCTTTTGATCCGGATATCGGATCGGGAAGCCTGAAGTTCATCGGACCGATGGTTCGCCGGACTTTCTTCAGCCAGCCTTCAGCTTTTCCTTTTTTCTCCCCGGACACCCCGTTTTACCCGCTTTCGTGAGATTTGAAAATTCACGGATAAAAGCACACTCGCTCTCAAATTCTGCAATCTCATTGCTGTCCATGAAGCCCCCAAAAAAACATCAGTCAAAACGCCATTAAAACAACCGTTCCTTCCACCGTTCTTCCGGAGGTCTCCGAATTCCCTGATGCCCTCTTTTCATCACCGGAAGGACGAAAAAAATCAGGAGGAAAGACAGCCTTTCATATCCGTCTTTCCTCCTGACCTTAGTCCAATCTTCTTTCCCTATGGAAAAGAAAAATCAATGCAGGATCACATACACCAATTCCTTCAGCAAATCCCCATCCGACATGGACGAGTTATCGATACCTTTCGATTTCGCATCGCAGGTTCTGATAGCCTCAATAATCTGCATAACCTTTATTCCTTTGTAGCGCCTCATTGCCGCCATATACTCACGCGACTGCCACGGCGAGCGAAGTCCCAGCTGTGCAGCAATACCCTGCTCCGTTTTTTCGGGAGCATAATACGCCAGCATCAGGTTCGAGAAGAAATTAAACAGAACCGACAAGGTCAGCTGCAATGGATTATTCTTGGGATTATCGTTAAAATATTTTACTATCCGATTAGCCTTGAGCACATCCTTTTCAATCAGTGCGCTTCGCAATTCAAAATTATTATAATCCTTGCTGATGCCGATATTCCGTTCAATCTGCTCAGGAGTAATCCGGGTAGCCCCCGGCGGAAGCGTGATAATTAATTTTTCCAATTCTCCGGCCAGACGGTTCAAATCCGTACCCACAAACTCCGCGATCATTTCCGAAGCCTTGGGTTCGATTTCCACCTTCTTCCGCTTCAAGAAAGAAGAAATAAAGCCCGGAAGCTGCGTATCCTTGAGTTTTTTGGATTCAAACAGCACCCCTGCTTTTTCGATTTCAGCCGTGATTTTTTTCCGCCGGTCCAACGTACCGTGCTTATAACAGAACACCAGAATGGTAGACAACAAAGGCTTCTGCAGGTAATACACCAGGTCTTCCATCCCTTTCAGTCCCTGCGCCTCCTTCACTACGATTACCTGATGTTCCGACATCATCGGATACCGTTTTGCCGCGTTGATCACCCCGGCCATATCCGTATCAGCCCCGTACAGAACCGTCAGATTAAACTCCTTTTCGACCTCCGACAAGACTGTATCCATGATACAATCCGAGATCCGGTCAATATAGTAATCCTCTTCCCCCATCAGAAAATAGACAGGAGAATACACCCGGTTCTTCAGATTACGGACAATCTCTTCGTAAGTTATTTCCTTAGCCATTATTCCAGTTACCAGTCAAATTTCAGATGCTTAACCGTCTTCTTCTCGTCTACAATCATCCGCAGCGCATCGATACCGATCTCGACATGTTCGTGCACGTATTTCTTGGTCACCATCGAGTCACTCTTGTCGGTTTTCACACCCTCCGGAATCATCGGCTGATCGGATACCAGCAACAGCGCCCCGGTAGGAATGTGATTCGCAAAGCCCGTAGTAAACAGCGTAGCCGTCTCCATATCCACGGCCATTGCGCGGGTCTTGAGCAGATACTCCTTGAAGTTGTCGTCATGCTCCCAGATACGGCGGTTGGTCGTATACACCGTACCGGTCCAATAATCCCGAGAGTGGTCACGGATGGCCGAAGAAACCGCACGCTGCAGCATAAATGCCGGCAAGGCAGGCACCTCAGGCGGATAATAATCGTTCGAAGTACCCTCACCACGGATGGCCGCAATCGGCAGAATCAAATCCCCGATCTGATTCTTCTTGCTGATACCCCCACATTTACCCAGGAACAGACAAGCCTTCGGATGCACCGCACTCAACAAGTCCATGATAATCGCCGCATTGGGACTACCCATTCCGAAATTAATGATGGTAATTCCCTCGGCATGTGCAGAAATCATATTGGCATCACGGCCCAGAACCGGAACGTTAAAACGTTCGGCAAATATCTCCACATAGTTATTAAAATTGGTCAGCAAAATATATTCACCGAAATCCTCTAGTCGACGTTTTGTGTAGCGTGGCAGCCAGTTAGCCACAATTTCTGCTTTCGTTTTCATAATCTTTTCGTACTTTTGTGTAAAATAACAAGTATCTATTATTGCAAATTTAATAAAATGTTAGCATTAAACTTACCAAGTTTCCCACTTAAAATCACCAATAGAGAAGGAAAAAGATACATTTTCGACACTTTACGCAAAAAATACGTCGCCCTGACCCCCGAAGAATGGGTCCGGCAGCACTTCACCCACTACCTGCTTGCTTACAAAGGATACCCCCAGGGACTCCTCGCAAACGAGATTCAGATCAACCTGAACGGCACCCGGAAGAGATGCGACACCGTGCTGTACCGCAGAGACCTTTCGGCCCTGATGATTGTGGAATACAAGGCTCCCAGCGTAGAGATTACCCAGGCCGTCTTCGACCAGATTACCCGCTACAACATGGTCTTGCGCGTCAAATACCTGATTGTCACCAACGGACTCCAGCACTACTGCTGCCGGATAGACTACCGCACACAGACGTATACCTTCCTGCCCTCGATTCCTGATTATCCGTCACTCGAAACCGAATAAACAGTACCGGCCTCCGTACGGCTTTTACAGGCCCAGGCAGACACAGGCCGGAACAACAAAGGAGCATCCGCTGCCCATCCTGCGATGCAAGCAGCGAATGCTCCTTATTTATGCTACTATCTACGGAAGAATCCCCCGCAGCTTCTTTCATTCCACGCCCGGAATTACTTGATTTTAGTTTCCAGATGCTTTTCTGCAACCACACCTGCCAATTCAGGGTCGATCATGATACGGCCACAGTATTCGCAAACGATGATTTTCTTTCTCATACGGATATCCATCTGCTTCTGAGGCGGAATCTTGTTGAAGCAACCGCCACACGCATCACGCTGTACGTAAGTGATACCCAGTCCGTTGCGTGAGTTCTTGCGGATACGCTTGAAAGCCTGAAGCAAACGAGGTTCGAAAGTTGTTTCCAGGTTCTTCACCTTGTCTCTCAACTTTTCTTCCTCCTGTTTGGTTTCCGCTACGATCTCGTCAAGCTCGTTCTTCTTCACTTCCAGGTCCTTCTTTCTTTCTTCCAGTGCATGCTCGCTCTTCACGATATCCTCTTCCTTCGACTTGATGGAAGCCGTATATTCACGGATACGCTTTTCGCAGAGTTCCACTTCCAGGCTCTGGAACTCGATTTCCTTGGTCAGCACGTCATATTCGCGGTTGTTGCGCACATTATCCTGCTGAGCCTTATACTTTTCGATAGAAGTCTTTGCCGTTTCGATCTCAATCTTCTTGGCAGCTACATTCGACTTCAGCTCCTCAATTTCCGACTTGATTTTCTCGATACGAGTACCCAAGCCTTCCACTTCGTCCTTCAAGTCCTGAACTTCCAAAGGCAGTTCACCTCTCAAAGTCTTGATTTTGTCGATTTCAGACAACATGGTCTGCAACTGATACAGTGCTTTCAGTTTTTCCTCAACGCTCAATTCGCTCGGATCTTTTTTTGCTTCTTTAGCCATAAACGATTACAAATAATTAATTGGATTCGTATTTACGGAGGTCATTTCCACCTTCAGTCCCGGAAATACATCCTTTATAATTGAATAAAAAATTTCCTTGGTATACTGTTCACTCTCATAATGACCGATTTCGGCCACCAGAATGTCTTTCTCGTAATTGAAATACTCGTGGTACTTCACCTCACCCGTGAGGAACACATCGGCACGGCTGGCTACGGCACGCGGCAACAGAAACGCTCCGGATCCCCCGCACAGGGCCACAGTCCGGATCTTCCGGTCCTGAAAACGGGAATGTTTCACACAGCCCACCTCAAACAGGTCCTTGATACGGCCCAGAAACGCCCTTTCCTCCTCGGCCTCAGGCAATTCACCGACCACTCCGGCACCCACCTGACTCCATTCATTCTGCAAAGGATAGAAATCATAAGCCGGTTCTTCATACGGATGCGCCTGTATCAGGGCGGCAGTCACCTGCCTTCTCAGATAAGCCGGCAGAATGGTCTCTATCCGCGTCTCGCACTCCTCGTGCACCACTCCCTGCGTACCGCAGTACGGATGCGTACCTTCTCCGGCACGGAACGTACCCTTTCCTTCCACGTTATAGCTGCAGGAATCATAATTGCCGATACATCCGCAGCCCGCCTCGAACAGCGCCTTACGCACCTCGTCGGCCCGGTCAGCCGGAACAAAGGTCACCAGCTTGAGCAACGCCGCTTCCTTCGGTTCCAGGATACGCACGTTCTTCAGTCCGATCTTCTCCGCAATCTTATAGTTCACTCCCTGCGGAGCATTGTCCAGATTGGTATGCATGGAGAAAATCACGATATCGTGCTTGATGGCCTTCATGATACAGCGTTCCACATAGTCACGCCCCGTCAGCGACTTATATCCCTTAAAAATCAGCGGATGATGCGACACAATCAGGTTATACCCCCTCTCGATGGCCTCATCTACCACTGCTTCGGTCACGTCCAGACACAACAAAGCCCCTGTAGCTTCCGCGTCTGTCAATCCTACTTGCAGTCCGGCATTGTCAAATCCGTCCTGCAATGGCAGAGGCGCGAACATCTCAAGGGCAGTTACAATTTCCTTAATTTTCATGTTACGCGAAAATTTATATGCAAAGGTAATAAAATTCCGACAAACAAAAAAGCGAATCGGCACGAAAAGCGATAAAAATCACAGATTGCGGGAGGCCCGGAAAGGGCTTCCCGCAATGCCATTGGTCCGGACTTCCAAATGTCTTTGCTTCGGATTTCCTTTCACCGGAACGCTCCGGGAACACTCACCCGGCTCTTCATTCTTCCATACAATACATAAGCCACGATGCAGCAGGTCGTCAGTATCTCCGACAATGCAAGTGCCAGCCATATTCCCTTAGCCCCCAGTAGCAGAGGCAGTCCCATAAAACTCGGAACAAGGAAGACCAGTCCCCTGGCCAGCGCAAAGCAAACGGACGGCCTTACCCTCTCCACACTCTGGTAATACCCTATGACGGCCAGATTGATAATAAAGAAGACAAAGGCCACAGAAAAATACGGGAAGCCTTCCACCGCTATCCGGGCAGCCTCTCCCTCACCGGCAATGAAGAGCGAGACCAGCCACTGGGGACAGCACGTAAACATGGCAGCCACCACCGCTCCGCACACCAGCGCCGTCACGACGGCAATCCGCTCCGTATCCCTGCCCCGTTTGTACAGTATACATTCGTTTGCTATTCCCCATTTTCGCATAAAAAAAGCCGGATAAGATGATGGAACAGTCCACTCATCTTATCCGGCCCTATCTTTAGCCCTCCGATGCGGATAAAATCTTTTATCAACTCTTTCTGTTGATTACGGACGCAAAAATGGGTCTTTTATGCGACATATACAAATTATTTCCGTCTTTTTTTGTTCCGGCACTTCGGCATGTCATCCGCATCCAGGGTTATCCCGTTGAGGCTTCCCCCGCTCACCTTTCCACAATCGGCCTACTTGAACACATACCAGTTGCAGCCATAAGGTGGAATTTCAATTTCCAGCGTAAGCGAATAGTCCCTGTTCAACGACCTCTTCACTTTGTTCCCCTTCGAATCATGCACCCATACCTGGCCGGTCAGTCCCGTATAATACAAAGGAACACTGATCACCCTCCGGACCGCTTCCGGCAGGGGATTATAAACCATCAGCAGTCCTTTTTCATCTATCGACGGATTCACATGCACAAAACCATCCCAGTCCGTACCGTCCGGGCGCCTCAGGTGCACCAGGTCCGAATCCAGAATCTGCCGGTGAGCCTTGTAAAAGTCAACCCACTTCTTCACAACCGCTTTCGTCTCAGGAGCATCAAACAACTGCGGCCCTCTATAGCACGCAATCACACCCGCTCCAAAATTATTGGCCAGACGCATCTCATAATGCGGCAGATGCTCCTTCAAAGGCTCAATCGTAGCCGCTTCTCCACCTCCATGATATTCCACCAGAGGCACCATCATCCATCCCATTGAAGGCGTCTTGAGCCATGTTCCGTCATAAATATTCTGCCGCTCGATGATTTCCTGCTGCTTGCGGGGCAGAGACCAGTTGGCCTCCCTGTATCCCATAGCCGTCTTGTTCTGTCCGTTCATGAAATACCAGTCGGGAATATTCAAGAAGATACCTTCCGACTTACAGTCCTGATAGAACTTCTTGATTTCCTGATACTGCTTCCATTGCGAGTCGGCCAAGCCCTTATGTCCCGGATGAGTAGTGGCAGCACACTCATCTCCCGGGTAACTGCCGTCATGTTCCAGAATATCCTGTCCCGTCACCTTGAAATAATTTCTCAGCTTATGCAAATACTCCTGTCCCCACCGGCTTTCCACACAGGGAGAAGCCCCAAACTGCGGAGTATGTCCTTCAGGCATCACCACGTCGTTTTCCGGGTCGATGCTGCGGCTGGCCAGGAGCGAATAACCTCCGAGCGCAATCCCTTTTGAATGTGCATAATCGGCCAGTTTCCTCATCCTTTCCAGGTTCTCCGCACTGTCATCCTCCAGATTCACCCCACTCCAGAAGGTCATGATGACCATCTCAAAGCCTACTTCCGCACACTGGTCGATGGCCTTTCTTACCGAGGCATCGTCGGCATTGCGCACATGCATGAAAATCGGGTTCTCAGCCGTCCACGGAGCCGCAACCCGATACATTTTCCTGATCTGCATCGTCTTGCGCTCACGGTCCCAGGTATCGTGAAACAGTTCCCAGATCCGGTGACTCGAGAAAACCTCTCCCTTGCCCACACTCTCTGCCAGTCCGTATTCCGGATAGCTTTCCAGCAGACAGGGAGTCTTCATGAGCCAGTCGACCTGCGTATTGTACAGCGGGTCCTTGTTCCAGTGTACATGACGCTGATACATCTGATTGTCCCTCGCATCCATCAGGTCCTGCTGGTTGGCATGGGCAAAGTCCGATTCCACCGTGATGTTCGGCGTCATGAAACTCTTGTCGAAAACAGCAGTGTTTTCGGGTTCCATTACGGCCAGGATCTCACTCTTGTACGAATCGAGGCACAGGGTATCCGAAGAATGGTTGGCCAGCGTAAACCATTTGCTGATCAACGGAATACCGTCATAAATTTCATAATGCACATCCACCTCCAAAGACTTCCAGTAATCCAGACCGGCCGTTCCGTTTCCCTGCTGCAGTCCTCCCAGGACAGTCAGCGCATCCATCCGGCAACGCCCCGGCCTTCCCTTCTCACCGGCTTCGGTATTCCCACCACCGGCATCCATTTTTCCGATTCGCACACAGCGGGAAACCGCCCCTTGAGGCAGAGACACCTGCTGCAGCTCCGTCCATTTTACACCGTCATAAGAAAAACTGCTGGTCAGTGTATTCCCCATCCGCTGCATCCGGATATAGACCGGTACTCCCGGACGATAACCCGAAAAGTCGGTTCCGTGTTCCAGGCCGGTACCTGTCATCCCGAACTTCCCATCTGAGGTGCGTAAATAACACTTTATATATCCCTTATCAAACACCCACGCAAGTCCCGGTCCCCAATGAGACGACTTGTCCGTACCCGGATTGATCCGGGCAATCAGCACTTCCGCATTTGCCGGCAAGTCCCGTTCTGCATAGGCACAGGTATTGGAAGGAACGAGAATCTCTCCGACCTTCCCTTCGTTTTCAAAGGCATTGGCCTTATTGGTTGCTGAGGTAACGACCTTCCATCCCTCCGGCAGGGTTTTGGTAAAGTCCGCGTCCACCACCTTCTGCCGGTTCTGGTCGGAAATCAGGAAGCGTTCCCACCGTCCGACAAGCGCCTCGTCGGCCCTGTACTTCAGAATCAGTTCCTTTCCCTTCGGTGGCCAGACCGCATTTCCCGATATCCACCCCTTGCGAGGTTTCCAGGGGAAACGTGCGGCAATCGGCCGGACTTCATAGCCCGCGTATTGCAAGGCCATCGAGTCCCTTTGCATATCCGCCAGCCATTCGGGCAATAAATAATTATGGACCGGCTGTCCCGACAAGCCTCCCACTCTCACCGGCAGGGAATCCATGCACAGTTCAACTTCGGGACGGACCGAACGCAGCAGTCCTTCCCCTGTCATGAGGTTGTTCAAACGGACGGTCGTACCTTCCTGAAAGACCCGTTCTACCAGTCCGTTACTCAAAATCAACTGATTATTCTCCTGATACACCCTTGCCTTAAACCCGTCCGGATGCAGCATCCAGTCTTTGTCCGATTCTCCTGCAGAAGCGAAGACTTCCACCGAACCGATCAGACACAATCCCCATAGGATAGTCCATTTTTTCATAGCCGTTTTTCTTTAATAGTTGCTTAAACCCATAGATTAAGATTCACATTTGACAAGACCGGTACTCAACGTTTCTTCATGCCGTAATACCGGATGAATATGCATCCGCAGATGAATGACCGGCCCGGATTCATTATATCTATACCACTATGCAAGTTAAGCAAAATTTCTCAATATGTGCAAACAAAAGATAGGCAATAAATACCTGAATCTGCCTGCCCCCCTTGACATATCCTTATGAAAACAGAAAACGCCTGTCTATCTGCAGTGCAGGCACATACAGACAAACAGGCGCTCCATGCCAGTCTTCATCATCCGGACAATGGTCGGAGCCGATGAAGTAATTCTTTATTACAATCTGATTATCAATTATTTACAAAGAAATACGTTCCAGGTCATCAGGAACGAAGACACGTCCCTTAAACTCCCCTGCCGCTTCTTCGGTATATTTCAGTTTCCGGGTATCCAGCGTTTTATCCTCGGTGTGATAAAGTACCAGGTGCTTCACCTTCAGCCCTTCGGCCAGGCGTCCCGCATCCATGGCCGTACTGTGATGCTTCTCGTAAGGCTTGAAGCGGTCGCGGTCGGCATACAGGTAGAAAGCCTCACACAAGAGCCAGTCGGCTCCCTCCACCTCACTGCGGTTGCGCTCGTTGTATGGCTCGTCTCCCAGGCAGACCAGCCGCTGTCCGTCGGGCAGGTACGCACGGAAACCAAACTGCTTTTCCTTTGTCGAGAAGATGTCAAACGCCTTGAGTTTCAATCCGCAAGCCTCAAATTCCTCACCGTCCTTCACCTCACACAGGTGGATTCTCACACCCAGGCGGGCCACAATCTTTGCAGGCAGTGTCATGCGGCAAATCCAGTCGATTACCTGCAGGGCCTTGTCGTGCCCCCACACCCGCAATTCTCCTTCATACTTTCCCTGCTGCATCTGCTGCGCCACGGTACGGATCATCCAGATAACTCCCAATACATGATCGGTGTGTGCGTGGGTTACAAAAATATCGTGAATGTCAGTCACGGCGATACCGGCCTTTTCCAGTTGTACCAGGATTCCGTTTCCGCCTCCCGCATCCGTCAGCAGTATTCCCCTGTCTGTACGCAGTGCAAAACAGGTATTGTAGCAACGGGTCACGGCTGCATTCCCCGTGCCCAGCATAATCAATTCAGTCTGTCTCATCGTTTTATTCAATCGTTTTCATTGTCCGCCCCGGTTTGTCTGACGCATAAGCCACCGGCACATCTGCCCGTTCTCATTCAGGCAAAATCCTGCGGTACGGCATCCATTCTGCCTGCTGAAACGGTCATTTTCTCTCCCCGTCTCAAGGATAAAAAGGATGCCCCACGTCCTTCCTTCGGTTCACGGCACTGATTCAATAATCCACGCTTCAGATTAATTAATCCGCGCCGCCAACCGATAAAGATTCCGTATCGGACAAAAAAATGGCTGCACATTTATGATAAAATTCATGTGCAGCCATCGTATTATTCATATCAATACAAAAATGTCCTGATTAATAAGCACGTGCAAAGAGGACACGGCGGGCAGACGGTTTTCCTGTAACCATGTCCACACCCGGAGTCAGGCTCTCTTCATCAGCTTCGAAAGGCAGACAGCGGATAGTAGCCTTGGTCTCTTCCTTGATACGTTCTTCAGTTTCGGTAGTACCGTCCCAGTGAGCCAGGATGAATCCACCCTTCTCAATCTGTTCCTTAAACTGCTCGTAAGTATCCACCTTCACTGTATTTGCCAGACGATACTTCAGGGCTTTCTGGTAGATGTTGTTCTGGATGTCTTCCAGCAGGTTCTGAACGTATTCTTCGATGCCGTCGCAAGAACGTGTTTCCTTTTCCAGGGTATCACGACGCATGATTTCCATGGTGTTGTTTTCCAGGTCACGGCCACCCATAACCAGACGTACAGGTACTCCCTTCAGTTCGTAATCAGCGAACTTGAAGCCCGGACGCTTGTTGTCGGCGTTGTCGTATTTCACTGAGATACCCATGCTGCGCAACTTGTTGACGATGCCTTCTACCTTTGCATCGATCTGACGCAACTGTTCGTCGTTCTTGTAGATAGGCACAATCACTACCTGGATAGGAGCCAGATGCGGAGGAAGTACCAGACCGTTGTCGTCGGAGTGAGTCATGATCAGCGCTCCCATCAGACGGGTAGATACACCCCATGAAGTAGCCCAAACATAATCCAGCTTGTTGTTCTTGTCAACAAACTGTACGTTGAAAGCCTTGGCAAAATTCTGTCCCAGGAAATGAGAAGTACCGCACTGCAGCGCCTTTCCGTCCTGCATCAGTCCTTCAATGGTATAGGTATCCAATGCACCGGCGAAACGTTCGTTGGCCGATTTCACACCTTTAACTACCGGTACAGCCATGTATTTCTCGGCGAAGTCACCATATACGTGCAGCATCTTCTGTGCTTCAGCTTCAGCTTCCTCACGGGTAGCATGAGCCGTATGTCCTTCCTGCCACAGGAACTCAGCCGTACGCAAGAACAGACGGGTACGCATTTCCCAGCGCATTACATTGGCCCACTGGTTGCACAGGATAGGCAGGTCACGGTATGAATTAATCCAGTTCTTATAAGTACTCCAGATAATGGTTTCCGAAGTAGGACGGATAATCAGCTCTTCTTCCAGTTTGGCTGCAGGGTCGACAATCACTCCAGAACCGTCTTCTGCATTTTTCAGACGGTAGTGAGTCACTACGGCACATTCCTTGGCAAATCCTTCCACGTGTTCTGCTTCCCGGCTCAAGTATGATTTCGGAATCAGCAGCGGGAAATAAGCGTTGACGTGTCCGGTTGCCTTGAACATATCGTCCAGGATACGCTGCATCTTTTCCCAGATTGCATAGCCGTAAGGCTTGATTACCATACAGCCACGCACCGGCGACTGTTCTGCCAGGTCGGCCTTTACCACCAAATCATTATACCACTGTGAATAGTTTTCACTTCTTTTGGTAAGTTCTTTCAGTTCTTTTGCCATAACTTATATGTTATTTTACTTGTTCTCTGTTTTTATACGGAATGCAAAGTTAGCAAAAAAGAAAATAGCAGCCTATAATCGGCTGCTATTTTCTTACTGCTGGTAATCAAAATACCACCAATAGGTATCTCCGAAATCTTTCCGCAACAGGTTCTTCCCTCCCGGGGTGGTCTGCAGCCGGGTGCGCTCTGCACGGTAGTCCTCAAACCGGCGGAGCATCACCGAGTCGGCAATGGCCCAGGTAGTGTCGGCATGCTCGGTCTGATAGAGCAGTACGGCCTCACGGTAGCACCGGGGCAGTCCCGTTTCGGGTTCGTAAAAATCCGAGAGTCCTCTGAAAAAGTCATCCAGTCTTTTATCCAGCAGCAGCGACGACAGGTAATAGTCGACAGCCAGGTGACTGCCTTTTTCCTGATAACAGATGTCTCCCAGGAAATCAGTGAAACGCTGCTGGAAGGAAATGCGCTCTCCCAGAAGGGCACTGATGGAGTCGTTGGTGTAACGCAGCACGGTGAGTGAGTCACTGGCAAAGAAAAGACCGTCGGAAGCATAATACTGAGGATACTGGAAAAGCCGTTCGCCGATCTGTCCGGAACGGAGCATCGCATAGCTCCGCAAGGCTGTCAGCGTGCGACTGGCCTCGAGCGAACGCCGGCCGGTGTTGAGTGCGCCTTCATAATCTCCGGCACGCAGACAACGCTCCACCTGCAGTTCATGATGGAAGTCACGGTCTGAATTGCCCATGGCAACCGTCATTCCACAGAGAACCAGCAAAAAGAATACGTTCCAGTTCAGCGTACCGAACATCTCCCCCTCACCGCCGGTACGGACAGGCCAGAACCGTCTGAGAAGAAAAGCCAGTCCCGCATACAGCACCAGCAGCAGCGGCAACAGCCATCCCCATGACGTATGGTACTGCGAGGTATACACGTCCCGTCCGACATCGGTCAGCACTCCCAGCAACAGACACGAAGGGAAATAAGACAGGGTCTGTATCTCATTGCGCAACTTGAGCAGGGCATTTACCCCCCAGCGCAGCAGCAGCAATACCAGCGTAATGATCAGGGCACTGGCCAGAGGAGCAAAACTGGTTTTTCCGTGGGCCAGCGAAAAATGAAGCGCCTCCAGTACGTCGCGCTGAAAGACATATAAATAGACGACGCTGAAGACAGAGAAAAGAAAGCCGCACACAACGGTCTGTATGCGCGCGGCTCTCTTATAGGTTTCGGATATAAATTCACTCATAAACTATTTATTTCTGACGTTTCAACACAACTGCCGAACGAGCGGGAATATACAGTTTGAGCCATTCTTTCTTCTCTTTCTTGTACAACGGATCGGCACAGGTGAAATGTTCTACCGAATCATCCGCAAAGCCGAATCCGCCGAATTCCTTGCTGTCGGTATTCAGTACCACCTGATATTTTCCACGTGGAACCAAGAAGCCGTAATCGGTAAACGAGCGTGTCGGACTGAAGTTGAACACAAACACCAGGTCGTTGCGGCGATAAGCCAGTACCTGGTCGCCGTCGTTATGCCATACCTCTATCACATCGGTCTTCTGAATGTTCTTGGTACCCTTGATCAGGTTTACCATAGCCTCATCGAAATCGCCCAGATAGTGATAGCAGAGTTCCTTGTTATCTACCAGGTTCCACTGACGGCGGGCATATTTATACGACCATCCGTTGCCCTCGCGCGGGAAGTCAATCCATTCCGGATGACCGAACTCATTTCCCATAAAGTTCAGGTAACCGCCATTGATGGTAGAAGCCGTCAGCAGGCGGATCATCTTATGCAAGGCAATACCGCGCTGTACCGTACCGTTCTCATCTCCCTTCTTGAAGTGCCAGTACATATCGGCATCAATCAGACGGAAGATAATGGTCTTGTCGCCCACCAGTGCCTGGTCGTGGCTCTCGCAATACGAAATGGTCTTTTCATCCTTGCGGCGGTTGGTTACTTCCCAGAACATGCTCGACGGTTTCCAGTCTTCGTCACGCAGCTCCTTGATAACCTTGATCCAGTAGTCAGGAATGTTCATGGCCATACGGTAGTCGAATCCGTATCCGCCATCGGCAATCGGTGCAGCCAGTCCCGGCATACCCGAAACTTCCTCTGCAATGGTAATGGCTCTCGGATTCACCTGATGAATCAGTTTGTTGGCCAGTGTCAGGTAGCAGATGGCATTGTCGTCCTGTCCACCGTTATAATAATCACCGTAGTTGCAGAAAGCCTCACCCAGTCCGTGACTGTAATACAACATTGAAGTCACCCCGTCGAAACGGAATCCGTCGAAATGGAATTCCTCCAGCCAGTAACGGCAGTTGGACAACAGGAAGTGCAGCACTTCATTCTTTCCGTAGTCGAAGCAGAGCGAATCCCAAGCCGGATGCTCACGTCGGCCTCCACTGTAGAAATACTGACAAGGATCACCGGCAAAATTGCCCAAGCCTTCCATTTCATTCTTCACGGCATGAGAGTGTACAATATCCATGATGACTGCCACTCCCATCTGATGAGCCGTATCAATGAGCAACTTCAGTTCGTCCGGAGTACCAAAACGGGAAGAAGGCGCAAAGAAACTGGACACATGGTATCCGAAGCTTCCGTAATACGGATGTTCCTGGATAGCCATGATCTGAATGCAGTTATAACCGTCTTTCACGATACGCGGCAGCACGTTCTCACGGAATTCATTATAGGTTCCCACCTTTTCCGCATCCTGCGACATACCGATATGGCATTCGTATATCATCAGAGGCGAAACGTTCGGGATAAAGACTTTCTTCTTGAACTTATAAGGTTTTTCGGGGCACCATACCTGGGCACTGAAAATCTTGGTCTGTTCATCCTGAACCACCCGGTTGGCCCATGCCGGAATACGTTCTCCGCATCCGCCTTCCCAGTATACCTTCAGTTTGTACAGGTCGCCGTGCTTCAGCGCATCAGCCGGCAAGTTGATTTCCCAGTTATCGCTTCTTCTCAGGCGTTTCAGCTTGTACGCATTCTGTTCCTGCCAGCCGTTGAAATCACCGATCAGGTAAATGGCAGTCGCGTTCGGCGCCCATTCCCTGAACGTCCAGCCCTTCTCCGTACGCTGGAGTCCGAAGTAGAGATGACCGCTTGCAAAATCAGCCAGGCTCTTCCGTCCGGTCAATTCTTTTTCCTTATCCATCACATGCTGGTAACGACCAGTAATTGCTTCCTTATAGGGTTCCAACCAAGGATCTCTTGCAATGATGTTCAATGTCTCTTCCATAGTTTCCGAAATTTATCAGTTAACCCGAACTTTTACAATAACCTTTTTAACGCCTTCGGCCGTAACACCCGGAGCATGTCCGTCTTCCGGAAAGAAGATGGCAAACATTCCCGGTTTTACAGCAAAATAATCTGCCGCCAGGCCTTCATAGAAAGTAATGTCTTTTTCAGCATTATATTCGTTTTCCGGCAGGTCGGCACGCGGAGTATACCCCATTACCTCCACTCCGGAGAGAGGTATCTGTATATCAATGAAATCATTATGAGTTTCCAGTTTGGCCTCTTCCTTGGTTTTCGGACGAGTCTGAGCAAAATTTACAAGCAGTTCGTTCTCTTTCAAAACAACCTTACCGATTTCGTGTCCGTTCAGTTCAGTCGACTGCAAGAACGCTACCGCCTGTGCAAACAGCGGATTCAATGAAACATATTTTCCAATGTTTTCTAATTTGTCTATAACCATAACTATATCTATTTTTAATCTGTTTTCCGATTCCGGCACACGCTGCCGTCCTCTTTTTACAAATTTATGAATTTTTTACTTTTCAGCGAACAAACTATACTGAAAAATATCGGATTACGGTTTTTTTTCTTCCAACAACCGTCCGTACCGGAAGGTTCCCTGACGGATAATCTTTCCGGATGCATCCTTTTCGACAAACGGACCGTCTTTTTTACCCTGACGGAAACTTCCCTCAAAGCGGGTGCCGTCGGGAGTGACCAGTATCCCCTTGCCGTCTTCATGTCCTTTCACGAACGAGCCCGTGTAGACCGATCCGTCGTTCGTACGCAGCTCGCCCTGGCCGTCGGCCATGTTGTTCTTCCAGCTGCCTCTGTACTCGTCGCCGTTTCCCCATTTATAGAAACCTTGTCCGGAACGCTGGTTCTTGACCCACTGTCCGTCGTATACCGCACCGTTGGTCCAGGTGAACACTCCCGTTCCCTCCTGCCATCCGGCCTTGAACTGTCCTTCATACTTGTCGCCGTTCGGATAGATGTACACCCCATTTCCGGTACGTTCTCCGCCCACATAATCACCCTCGTAACGCTCTCCATTCTGGAAATAGTACACTCCCTTGCCGTGCTGTACGTCCGCATTCCAGTCGCCCACGTACTTGTCACCGTTCGTATAGTAGAAAGTACCCTTTCCGTGACGTTCTCCGTTTTTCCATTCGCCCTCATATTTTGAGCCGTCTTCCCAGATCATCACTCCGGTACCGTTCTTCAGGTCATTGGTCCATTCGCCATCGTATTTGGCTCCTCCCTTCCAGGTATAGACCCCCTTTCCGTTGCGCTTGTCATGGTGCCACATTCCCACATAGCAGTCGCCGTTGTAATAATACATGGTACCTTCCCCTTCCTGTTGTCCGGCATACCACATACCCTCATAACGGTTGTTGTTCATGAAATAGCAGGTACCCTTTCCATGCTGCAAGTCCTGAAACCAATGGCCCACATACCGCTTTCCGTCACCGAAAGTCAGTGTACCCTCACCTTCACGTTTACCCTTCACATATTCACCTTCGTAAACGTCACCGTTCTTGTAGACTGTCTTTCCTTTTCCATTGGGGCGCCGTCCTTTCAGCTCGCCGGTATATTCCGCACCGTTCTTAAATTTGTAATATCCCAGCGAAATCTGGGCAGAAGCGGTCATTCCTCCCCACGCCATCAGGGCCAATAATAAATATGTATGTTTTGTCATTGGTTCTTTCTTTTCAATTAATTACCGCCAAAAGTACTTCTTTTGACGTATACTTCACAATCTGATTACATTTTTTTACCTGCCACCACTTCTATTAAAGTTTCTTTGCAGAAATACCGTTGCGCAAGGTCGCGGATTTCCTCGGCCGTCGTATCACGGATGGCTGTCAGCGAGCGTTCAAAGAAGTCATCCGGCAGTCCGGACGTTTCCGTAAAAATCCAGGCTTCCGACAGGGAGAAGGCACTCTCGTACGAACGGCACATATCGCCCAGCATGTAATTGCGGACCATTTCCATTTCCGCCTCCGAAGGTTTCTCCTGACAAAGCAGGTCCATTTCCTTATAGATTTCTCCGATAATCGGCTCGATGTATTCATTGGCTGCTTCCGTACTGATGCCCAGCACACTGACTTCCGGATAACTCACCACACCGGCTCCGATGCCATACGTATATCCCTTGTCTTCACGGATGTTCGACATCAGCCGGCTACCGAAGTATCCCCCGAACAGAGTAACCAGCACACGCAGCTTCAGGTAGTCCGGATGATTCCGGTCTACGGTAAAGCCTCCCATCTTCAGTGAACTCTGCAAGGCATCCTCCTTCTCGAAAAACAAACGCTTCCGGTTGTCCGAAACCCGCGGATAATGCAGGTCGGGAAGCACCTCTGCCGTATTTCCCCAGGCCGCATCTCCGAAATGAGACTCGATGCACCGCACCACCTCCGGAGTAACCCTGCCCGACACATAAGCCGAACAGTTGCCCGAATGGTAATATTTCCGATAGAAATCCACCAGCACTTCCCGGCGGATACGGTCATAATCTTCCGCCTCCGCGTAACGTCCCAGCGGATGCCCGATGCCGAACAAAGCCCGGTTGAGTCCCTTCCGTGCCATGACATCCACCCGCTGCGCATTCACCTTAAACTGCTGACGGTTCATCTCCACCACTACCGACAGTTCCTTTTCAGGGAATACCGGTTCCTTCACCATCGACGCCAAGACTTCCAGCGTCTGCGGAAAATACTTTCCCAATGAATAAAGGGTCACAAACCCGTAGTTGACGGAAGAGGAAAGATCCAGCCAGGCTCCGTAATAATCCAGTTTCTCCGCAATCTCCGAAGAAGTCATACCGGCACTTCCTTCGCGAAGCATCCGGTTGGTGAACATGGCCTGCAACGGATATTCCTGGCACCACTGTCCTCCCCGCACCAGCAGGTCGAAACGCACCACATCCTCACTGCCTGTACGAATCACATTCAGCGGCATTCCGTTCTGCATGACACGGCGTTCCGGCAGTGGGATTTCAAAATGGGCAACAGGCTTAATGGCGGGCGGAACGGTCCGGTCTAGCATCATAAGCCCCCCTCCGTCTGTTTCTGAAGGAAAAGTTCGGCACGCTGCAAGTCTTCGGGAGTATCAATGCCAATTGTCTCCACATCGCTGATACCCACCTTGATACGGAATCCGTTTTCCAGCCAGCGAAGCTGCTCGAGTGATTCCGCCAGTTCCAGACTCGACTGCGGGAGCGAAGTAATCTGCTTCAGCACTTCCGCGCGGTAAGCGTACAGACCGATGTGCTTGTAGTATACATGTCCCTCCAGCCACTCTTTCTTGTCGCGGTTGCGCTGGTAAGGAATGATCGAGCGACTGAAATACAGGGCATTCATCTGCTTGTCGACCACCACCTTCGGAGAGTTCACATTCTCCAGGGCAGCCCAGCCGTCGGAAGGAGTAAACGGTTTCACGAGGGTTGCGATATCCGTACCCGCATCCTCAAAGCAACGCTTTACCGCCTCCAGCTGCGAAGGCTGGATAAAAGGTTCGTCACCCTGAATGTTTACCACCACATCGTATCCGTTGCCGATTTTCGTATAAGCCTCGTAACAGCGGTCGGTTCCGCTGCGGTGTTCGGTAGAAGTCATCACCACCTTGCCGCCGAAAGCCTGTACGGCAGCCTCGATGCGGACGTCATCGGTAGCTACGTAAGCCTCGTCCAGTACGCCGGCCACTTGTTCGTATACTCGCTGAATCACTGTTTTTCCTCCCAGAATCGCCAACGGTTTGGCAGGGAAGCGCGTAGAAGCATATCTTGCAGGAATAATTCCAATAAATTTCATGGTAAATCTGTTTAATATTGATATGCAAATTTATAAAAAAAATCTATTTTTGCACCCTTAACATGACAAATATGAAAATGCTGCACCGATATATTATCTGTTTGGGTTCGAATTTTCAGGCCGGCGAACACCTGGCCGCTGCCCGGAAAATGATTGCCGTACTGGCCGGAGATGTGGTATGGGGAGACACACTGACCACAGCTGCCGAACCGGCCCGGGACAACGTCACCTACCAGAACTGTGCGGCCCTCCTGACGAGTGAAAAAGAAATAGAAGAAGTAAAAGCCCTGTTCAAGGACATGGAACGGCAGGCCGGAAGAACTCCCGAAAGCAAACGGCTCGGAATCATTCCCCTGGACATTGACATCCTGACCTACGACAATCAGGTGATTAAGGCAGAGGATCTACGCAAAAAATACGTACAACTCATACTGAGATCACTCCCCGATACCGGAATCCTCACCACTTTACATACCCCAGTTTAGTATAGCACACGCCATTGTGTTCGTAATGCCTCATTACCTTGGCCGATTTCAGCAGCAGTTCTTCCTGCAACTGGATTTTCCGGCTCCGGCAGTTCAGCACTTTCGGTGTCAGGCTCACCCCGGCGGCCTTTACCAGGAACGTAAAACGATTGCCGTCACGGTCGGCTGCCAGCACATTCTGGTCCACATAAAAATCGGGCTTGTAGAAATCGACCTGCAGACGCACGTTCAGCACCACCAGCGAAAGGTCCTTCAGTTTTTCGCCCACCTCTCCCACATAGCTGCTTACCGAACTGATCTTACGCTTGGGCACCGTCAGTTCAAAATTAATCTTTACAAAATATTTTGCCAGCACCACCAGCTGCTCATTACGGCGGGAATCGGGCGTATACTTATGCGCCAGCCACATCACATAGGCAGGGTCTACATAATAAATCTCCGCCATACGCTTTCCCCGGTATTTGCCGAAGGTCATGACATCGTCCGAACGGCCGTATACCCCCTCGAAAAGGGAAGGCGCCTCTATCTCCAGCCACACATTACAGTATTGGAGCATCTGCATGGCCCTCTCCAAGGCCGTCTCCACTCCCATGGCCAATGTCCGCACATACACCAGCATCCCGTCCGGGAAAACCCTCCAAAAGCCGCAGTAAGGACGATAAGCTGTCGGCAGACTGACGGCATAATGGCCGTTCTGAACACTTCTTCCCTTATTGAAACGATCCAGGGCCGCCCCTATCCGCGCCGCCTGTTCGGAAGAATATTGATATAAAGTCAGGTCGCAAGTCATAAGTATCCCTCCTTCCCCTGCAAAGGCAGTTTTTACTTGCACGACAAGATAATAAAAATTTAGCAAATATGCATATCCAGGCACAAAAAACAGGCAGCGGATGAAAGAATTTACCTCTTTCACCCGCTGCCTGCCATCAGGAAGTCCATCCGTCACCTGCTCTTACTGGAAGAACACGTCGTCCAGACGGCTTGTATTTTCCTCCTCTATTTCCGTCAACTTATCCTTGCACGGATCAAAATCATCCGGTATTTCAAACCTTTCATCCTGCGAGTATCCCAGACTCTTGTCCGCATATACCTTCTGCATGAAGATACCCCATACCGGCAATGCCATAGAAGCCCCCTGTCCGTCACGCATCGTATCGAAGTGGATATCCCGTTCTTCACCTCCTACCCAGCAACCTGAGACAAGCGAAGGCGTAAAGCCCATGAACCATCCGTCGGAGTTGCGGTTGGTAGTACCGGTCTTACCTCCCATATCGGCTGTAATGCCATACAGACGGCGCACACGTCCACCCGTACCCTCATTGATTACCGCCCGGAGCATCACCAGCATCTTGTAGGCACTCGATTCACTGATTACCTCCTCTACCTGCGGCGTGAAGGTAGCGATTACATTTCCTTCATTGTCCTCGATGCGCGAAACAAAGAGCGGAGCCGTACGGATACCCCGGTTGGCAAACGCCGTATAGGCACTCACCATCTCACCGACCGAAATCTCACAAGGACCCAGACAGAGCGAAACCGTCGGCTGGATATCCTTATTCAACACACCGAACGAATGAATCAGACGGGCCAGCGCATACGGATTCAGTTTACTCATCAGGTAAGCCGAAATCCAGTTGTTCGAATTCGCCAGTCCCCACTTCAGCGTCACAATCTCACCGTAGTGTGATTTCGAGCTGTTTCTCGGCGACCAGGCCTTACCGTTCTCATCAAAGAGAGTCTGTTCCACGTTGCGGACCTCGTCACACGGAGAGAATCCGTTTTCCATGGCCAGGGCATACAGGTACGGTTTGATGGTAGAACCCACCTGACGCCGGCCCACCATAGCCATATCGTACTGGAAGTAATTGTAGTTCGGTCCTCCCACATACGCCTTCACATATCCCGTAACCGGATCCATCGACATAAATCCGGCACGCAGGAAGTGCTTGTAATACTTGATTGAATCCAGCGGAGTCATCACCGTATCCTTTTCGCCCTCCCAGGAGAACACCGACATCTCATGCTTCGTATTGAACACCTTGAAGATTTCCGCATCCGAATGTCCGGCAGCCTTCATCACCCGGTAACGTTCAGACTGGCGCACCGAGCGGGCCAGTATCGCATCCACCTCTTCCTGTGTCAGCTGATTGGTATACGGAGCCGTCTTCCGTCCCTGTTTTTCCTTGAAGAAACGCGGCTGCAGGTACTTGGCCACGTGTTCGTAGACCGCCTCTTCCGCATACTGCTGCATCCGTGAGTCTATCGTCGTATAAATCTTCAGACCGTCGGTATACAGATTATAGTTTGTTCCGTCCTTCTTATGGTTCTTAGCACACCATCCGTACAGCGGATTGGTCTCCCACGCCAGTGAATCCTCGTAATACTTCTGCATCTGCCAGCCCCGGTACTTGCTCTTATCCGGCTTCTTGGCCGTCATCACGCCACGCAGATACTCTCTGAAATAAGTCGCCAGACCGTCCTTATGGTCTACCGGCTGGAACTTCAGCGTCAGCGGCAATGCCTGCAGCGAATCACATTCGGCCTGAGTCAGGTAACCCGCCTTCCGCATCTGGTCGAGCACCGTATTGCGCCGTCCCCGTGAACGCTCGTTGAAGCGTCTCGGATTATACAGCGAAGGATTCTTACACATACCGATCAGCGTAGCCGCTTCCTCTATCGAAAGTTCTTTCGGATCCTTCGAGAAGTACGTCTTGGCTGCCGTCTTGATACCCACCGCATTGTTCAGGAAGTCAAACTTGTTCAGGTACATCGTCAGGATCTCCTCCTTGGTATAGTAACGTTCCAGTTTCACGGCAATCACCCACTCTATCGGTTTCTGCAGCAGACGCTCCATCATGTTGTCCGCTACCGGCGAGTAAAACTGCTTGGCCAGCTGCTGCGTGATGGTACTACCTCCTCCGGCCTCTTTCTGCAGGAAGATACCTCTTTTCACCACCGCACGCATGAAGGCACGCGCATCGATGCCCGAGTGCTCGCTGAAGCGCACATCCTCGGTAGCCACCAGGGCATGCACCAGATGAGGTGACAAATCTTCATAACCCACATACACACGATTCTCCTTGCTGTAAGACCAGGTTCCCAACAGCTTTCCATCATCCGATATGATCTGGGTTGCAAACTTCAGGTTCGGATTCTCCAGTTCCTCTACCGGAGGCACATAGCCTATCCAACCTTCCGCAATGGCTGTGAACACAGCCGCCACAGACAACAATCCCAAAATCACCAGCGACCATAACAGGTATAAAAACTTTTTTCTCATATATTCAATGAAAACTATTTTCTAAAGTTGATTATCCAAATGTCTACTCTGTTTTTGCTTTTATAGTAGACATTATATAGATTAATTTGTTATATGACTCATTTTGTGGCTGATTCTGAAGTTGTGTAATCCACAAGCAATAAGAATCACCATATCTTCGAAAC